>ERZ1027074.152-NODE-152-length-44314-cov-10.694910_pt1 | contig 44314 bp, 34 predicted proteins | sample MGYA00519417_ERZ1027074 | MGnify/ENA primary metagenome ERZ1027074 (study PRJEB26926, sample SAMN06164770) | human gut metagenome | biome: ENVO:00009003; feature: ENVO:2100002; material: ENVO:00002003 | host: Homo sapiens | place: USA | collected 2012 ...
ACACACATGTGTTCCACTTCGTGTGAATAAGTCATAATTAGCTCTTTTTTTAAGTTATATAAATTAAAAAACGTAATCTACTTTCTAAAATCGCTCGCAAAGTTACTCCTTTTCTTTATTTATGCAAATCGAGTTATCTGACTTTTTTTATAAAAATAAATAATAAGAGACAGTGGTTCTGTGTATTGCAATCTCCACATTACAATAAAATTAACGAGGACTTTTGAAACTGTACTTTTTCCCTCCCGATAGGATGTTAATAATGGCAGGTTGGGTGAGGGGGTATACAGCCTGTTCGTCAGAGCTTTGATAGGAAGCCATGATTCTTCCCGATAAATCATAAATTTCGATGCGTGCCCCTGCGCAAAGTCCCTTAAGGACAATTTGCTTATCCTGCCGGAAACATTTTACCGCATCTGTTTCTTGGGCGGAAGGAGAAGAAATCCCTGTGGTAGTGCCATATAAACCGAAATCGTGGTTGCTTGGGGAATTACTGCTGTTTTCGTAACAGGCTTTCATCAAGTCGTCAACGAGGCTATTGATGTAAAGTTCCAGATAAGAGTAACCGGTAGATGGTTCTATGTCCTTATAGGTTTTGCCGACGGGAAGATACTGGGTAGCCCAAGTGTCAGGAATACCGTCCCTATTGGAATCTGCAGGCTTTTCTTCATTATTGTACAGAGGCCATCCTTCCACATCGGCTTGTGAATCAATCAGTCCGTTACTACTGCCGTTGCTACCTTCATAAGTGTAATTCCCATTCTTAACTTCAGAGATGATCCGTTCATCGACGGCGTCACGCTTCAGGCTGGCGCCTACTTGTGCCAGTACTTTTTCATAAGCCTGTGCTGCAGCATGCGTACTAACGGATGCGACTTCAAATTCTGTCTTACTTTTTATGCCGTCTTTACTTCCTCCCGGCAGTTCACCGTTACCCAGATGCGGATGAATGCCTTCCCAGTTATCTGCATTGGTTTCACTCACCAGTTTTTTCATGTCATTACTCAATTTGGAGCAAGTATCGTCAAAGTAGTTACCATCCACATAAAAGCTTCCCCATATACCTGCAGGATTACTTTGTGTACCATCATCGGCATTGGGCTGAAAGATACGGTTGACGATACTCTTCTTTGTGGCAGTAGAGGGGCCTGGTTTATAATAATTGTTCACAAAGTTATACCGTCCGCCTTCTCCGGCATATCCTCCGTTGGTAGGGCCCCAGTTATAGAATACATTGTTGCGCAGATCGGTGAGCTCCTCTTCCCATCTTCCTATGGATCGGCTGCCATCCAGACGAGGAGTGCGGCTACTGTGATGAGCCAGCAGATTATGGTGAAAACTTGCTCCCTCACCTCCCCAAATGGCTCCATATCCGTGGTTTCCTTTGACGTGTACCGATTTGGTTAGGCTTTCACTCAAGATACACCACTGCATAGTAAAGTTCTTATTACTATAAAAAGAAGCGCATTCGTCCGTACTCCAGCTCATACTACAATGATCTATGATGATATCCGAGGTATAACGTCCCCACATGGCATCGTCTTCCGCTTTCTTTTCATCTCCCATCCGGCAGCGAATGAAGCGGATAATAATATTAGTGGCGCATTGGTCCTTTTTATCTTCTTCCTTGTATCCGGCAATGTGCAGGGTGTAGTTCTTGATACAAATCCCATCTCCCGGAGCTGTTTGTCCGGCGATAGTAAGATTCCCGTTTTTTATGACCAGTCTGCTTTCCAGTTCAATAATGCCCGACACATCAAAAACAATGGTGCGGGGAACTTTCATCTCAATTCCTGCACGCAGTGATCCTTCGCCGCTGTCATTAAGGTTAGTGACGTGATATACGATACCTCCACGTCCGCCGGTTACGGTGTAGCGTGCAAAACCTTCGGCACCGGGGAAGGCCGGAGTGGTTTGAGCTTGTGCAAAAACGGCACATAAAAGCATGATAAATAGAATCGTGTAGTTTTTCTTCATGGTCTTAAGATTAATATTCTGATGGGACAAAAGTATGGGTTTCCTGAGTGACGGATGTCGACAAATTCTTTTTCTATGTGGAAGTTTAGGTCTTACTGTGTCTTTTTTTAATATTTTTTTCTATTTTCGCAGTAGAATAGAGAAAAAAGAATGCTGGTGGTTACAGAAACTTCTCATACACTCATTAGTATTAGGCTTAATGAACGGGAGTTCCATAATGTTTTTGATAAATATTATGTGGCACTTTGTTTGTTTGCAAACCAATATACTGAAGATGAAGAAACCTCTGCTGATATTGTACAGGATTCCTTTGCAAAATTATGGCAAATTAGAGATGATTTTTTCTATTTGCATCAAGTCAAAGCTTTCCTTTATACAGCCGTGCGCAATAAGGCGTTGAATGAATTGGAGCATTCTAAGGTAGTATTTGAATATGCTCAAAAAGTTATTGAAAAGAAAAAGGATTCTTTCTTCCATGATGCAGTAGTGGAAGAAGAAACTTACCGGATTCTGGCAGAAGCTATTGACAAACTTCCTGATCAGATGCGGGCTATTATGCGATTGGCTATGGAAGGAAAAAAGAATGCTGAAATAGCTGAGCAATTAAATGTATCTGTTGAAACTGTACATACTCTTAAAAAGATTGCATACAAAAAGCTTCGTATATATCTGAAAGAGTATTACTATTTCCTTATACTCTTTTATTTATAAACGTGCAACCTGTCACTTTGATTTCTCTCTATAGCATTAGAGGAAAACAGAATTTTAGACTAATTTCTTATCACCTCCATATCCTCTCCCTGTCTGCTCCATACCAAGCCCATACCAACTCCTTCTGTATAGGTACGGAGCAAACACGGACTTGATACGGTTTTAATCATAAGGAACAGGAAAAATAGAACAAATTATCTTTTTTCCGCGAGAGTACTATGCCTCTTATTCTTTTGTGGATAATTGTAACACAACCATTTCACTTTCCGTTCCTATCCTGAAAGGAGGTCCCCAAAGAGATAATCCACTGGAAACATATATATGGCTGTTTCCCCACTGGCGATAGCCATGACTTTGTTCGTAGATGTAGTCTGTTACCAAGCTCATAGGCCATACTTGTCCTCGATGGGTATGTCCACTAAATTGCAGGTCGACACCGGCTGTTTCACTTTCAGTCAGTTTATAGGGCTGATGGTCTAACAAGATAATAGGCTTGTTTTTATCTACATTTGCCATCAGCTCTTGCAATGAACGGCGGGCAGTGTTCGATCGGTCATCGCGTCCTATCAATTGTATGCCACTGGGGAGTGTGACTATTGAATCGCGCAACAACTGTATGGGAGTGTCTTGTATAAATCGTGCACTTGCATTCATGCCACTGATATATTCGTGATTACCGGGAACCATGTAAATACCTAACGGTGCTTTTAATTCGGACAGTTCCTCCATCATGTTTTCAGCATAAAGAGGCACTACACTGTTGTCAATCAAGTCACCTCCGATCAGAATCAAATCCGGATTTTGCTCGTTAATCATCTTCACGTATCGCTTTAAAGCCGTTTTCCCGGTTCCATATCCGAGATGTAGGTCACTCACGGCGGCTATTTTAATAGGTTGCCGGTCACCGGTCAAAGGTTTGTTGAGGGCGATATTGACTATGTTCGTTTTAGGGTGGCGATAATTATAGTACCCATATCCTAATAAGATGACTGTAAATAGCAAAGAGACGACGAAGCTGTAGTTGAAAGGGATACGGCATAGTTTCAACAGATCGAATGCGAGTAGGAATAAGACCATATATAAGGTGAATATCAGCCAGCCAGTGCCTATTTCATACATTGTATGAGATAAGAAAACCGGCATTTTTATGTTACGGGTCAGCATCGTCCCCACGATGGATAGAGCTGCGAGCCAAAACAAAATAGCCAACGGGATTTTGATTCCAACAGGAAGTCCGGATAACGCTTGTGCACCTCTATAGAATATATAGGTGTTTCCGCCAAGATATATGGTGATGAGGATAATGAAGAATATCAGCATAAAATAGATGTATTAAAATTGAGTGGCAAAAGTAGTTTAATTCTTGATAAAGAAGGAATAAACTACTGATATAAACCTAAAAATTGCATAATAAGATCGGCATTTTGAATTTTCTTAGGAAAAAAATGCTTTTCGATTCACCATGATTTTAATTATGCCTGTTTTATTATAAAAGACAACGAAAAAAGTTCAATTTATGATAAAACAGGATTTTCATATATCTAATATTATTGCCAGACACTTATCGGGTGAAATCACTCCTGAAGAAAACGCTCAACTGGAGAAATGGCGAAAAGCAGATTCCGCTCACGAAGCACTCTTTCAGAAAATTTGCAGTAAAGAGAATTTGAAAAAGCATGTGGAAAGTGGTACGTCTTTCAACACTGCAACCGGTTGGATGGAGGTGCAAAAGCGCATCAGAAAGAGTAATAACTGGGAACGGATGATAAAAATCCTCAGTTATGCCGCTGCTGTTTTAGTACCGGTCTTTTTTGTTGGCATCTCACTAAAATACACTACTCACGACTATTTTTCTAACAAGTCCGTGCTGATAGCCCAACCTATATTGCCGGGAGCGGCCAAAGCAATATTGACTTTGGATAATGGAGAGACTATCAATCTGAATAAAGAAACGGCAGATGCTTTACAAACAATAGAGGGAACAAATATTCAGATAGATTCAACCACCCTGAATTATCAGTTGGCACAGAGTACATCTGTCTCTCCAAAACCTGTATATAATAAGGTGGAGATTCCCCGTGGCGGTGAGTATGCATTAGTGTTGAGTGATGGAACAAAGGTGCATTTAAATTCAATGAGTAGCCTCCGTTTTCCGGTAGCATTTACTACGGGTAAGAGAGAAGTCGAGCTACAAGGTGAAGCCTATTTTGAAGTGAGTAAAACTGGGCAGCCTTTTATTGTAAATGCCAATGGCATACAGGTTGAAGTATTAGGTACGACTTTCAATATCTCCGCTTATCCCGATGAGGAGTACCAGACCACCCTAGTAAACGGATCTGTAAAGGTCAGTGCCGAAAAGGGTGAAAGCCTTATACTGAAACCGTCGCAACAAGCTACCATCGCTTTGGGAAGTAATTCCATACAGGTGCGAACGGTAGATACTTCATTCTATACTTCATGGGTGAAGGGGAAGATCAACTTCAAAGATCAACGCTTGGAAGATATCATGAAGACACTTTCACGTTGGTATGACATGAACGTAGTTTACGAAAATGAAAAACTCAAGAATATACGTTTCGGTTGTAATCTGAATCGTTATGAAGAAATAACTCCTTTCGTCAAGTTACTGGAAAAGACAGAAGAAGTACACGTGAAAATCGAAGGTAATACAATAACATTCCATAATTAACCCAAAAAAGATTACTATGAACAAGAAAGAACACAAGAATCAAGCTGAAAGAAGTAGTAGACGTTTATGGATAACGTTACTATTTTTTTGTTTCACAGTTACCGGTTTTATGCAGGCTGCCAATGCAGTGTTTGCACAAACCACTGTCACAGCAACTTTTAAGAATGCCACTCTTAACGAAGTGCTGTGGGAAGTTCAGAGACAAACTGATTTCACCTTTGTGTATAGCACTGAAGAGGTGAAAAATGTAAAAGTAGAAAAGTTGATTGTGAATCATGAAAAGATTGCTGATGTGCTGGATAAATGCCTGAAAGGTAGTGGGCTGACTTATACGGTTCATGAAGGTGTCATCGCTATTAAGCCTGCTTCTAAGGTTGAAGCTGTAGCTGCTCCCCAGCAAGAGGTTAAAGTGAACGGAAGCGTTGTAGATGAGACGGGTGAATCTGTTATCGGAGCCAATGTACTGGTAAAAGGTACTACCAACGGTTGTACCACCGATCTGGACGGGCATTTTTCTCTTGATGTGGATCATCTGCCTGTTACTTTGATTGTTTCTTATGTAGGCTATATCCGTCAGGAAGTTAAAGTTATTTCTGCAAAGATGGTTAAAGTGGAAATGGTACCGGATAACAATTTGATGGATGAAGTGGTCGTTACTGGTTATGGTACCTTCAAGAAATCTGCTTATGCCGGTTCTGCTTCCAGTGTAAAAGGAGAGACACTGAAAGATGTTCCTGCTATTTCTTTCAAGGACCTGTTGCAAGGCAATGCGCCGGGTGTGCAGTTCACATCATCTTCCGGTCAGCCAGGTGCCTCTTCTTCATTGAGGATTCGTGGTATGGGGTCTTTTAACGCCAGTAATTCTCCTCTTTATGTGATAGACGGAGTACCGATGCGCTCAGGTACTATTAATACGATGAGTTCGGATGCGGGGCTTGATATCATGTCGACTATCAATAGCTCCGACATCGAGAGTGTTACAGTCATTAAAGATGCCGCTGCCGCTTCTCTTTACGGTTCGCGTGCTGCCAACGGCGTTGTATTGATTACGACAAAGAAAGGTAAGGCGGGCAAAGCCTCCATCTCATTGAAAGCTGATTGGGGTAGTTCTGATTTTGCTATGGATTATCGTCCTGTCATGGGTGGAGAGGAACGTCGCCAATATATTTATGACGGTTTGGTGGCAGGTCAGATAAAGAAAGGTAAGAGCGAAGCTGATGCAATGGCTTATGCCGACGGAAAGATTGATAACTATGCTCCGGTTCCCTGGTGTGGATATGTGGACTGGGATGATATTATGTTTCAGAAAGGAAATCATCAGTCCTATGAAGCCTCTCTTTCAGGAGGTACGGACAGATTTAAGTACTACTCTTCGCTTTCTTATTTGAAACAGGACGGTATTGCTATCAATTCCGGTCTGGAACGTATCAGTGGAAGACTGAATGTTGATTTTCGAGCTACTGACAAGCTTAAGTTAGGTGCCAATGTTCTGTTTGCCACTGTCAATCAGGATGTGTATAGCGAAGGTACTTCTTATTCTTCTCCTTTCTATACTTCGCGTAACGCCGTTGTCCCTTCCGATCCTGTTTACAATGAAGATGGTAGTTGGAACCGTGATTTTATCCGCAACAGTGACCGTAATCCGGCATTGGCGGCAACTTATGATTATCAGCGCGAATATGTGACCCGCACGTTCAATACCATCTACGGTGAATATGAGTTCATCAAGGATCTGAAGTTCAAGTCTACCTTGAGCTATGATTATGTTAACACGAAAGGCAATGACTGGAAGGACCCGCGTACCTCTAACGGCGATGACATCAATGGTGGCATGAGCAAGAAGTTCTATGAGTACAAGAAAATGGTATGGGCCAACCAGTTGAGTTATAAAATGTCTATAGCCGCGGATCATCATCTTGATGCATTGGCAGGATATGAGATTGATGACCAGTATCGCGACTACTTATCCGGTTATGCCACTAATTTTGCCACTTACGACAAAAACCAGATCAGTAATGGTATGAAGACCGAATCGGTGGGTGGCAGCGATACGCGTACCCGTATGGTATCTTATCTGTTCCGCCTGAATTACGACTATAAAAACAAATATTATCTGGGTGGCAGTTTCCGTATGGATGGCAGTTCCCGTTTTCTCAAAGATAATCGTTGGGGTAGCTTCTGGTCGATATCTGCCGCATGGCGTGTGATTGAGGAAAGCTTTATGGACTCTGTCAAGGATTGGTTGACTGACCTGAAGATACGTGCTTCTTATGGTGTGAATGGTACTCTTCCTACTGACTATTTCGGATACAGAGGACTGAGCAGTCTGACCAATGGATATTTGGAACAGCCGGGCATTATTCAGTCGCAACTTAAGAACGATGATTTGCAATGGGAAACCAACTATAACCTGAATCTGGGGTTGGATTTCAGTCTGTGGAACCGTCTGAATGTTACGTTGGAATATTATACCCGTACCACTAAAAATTTGTTGATGGACCGTCCTATCTCTATGACAACCGGGTTTGGCAGTTATCTGATGAATATCGGTAAAGTTTCGAATAAAGGAGTGGAACTGGAAATTAATTCTACTAATATCCGGACAAAAGATTTCTCATGGAACACCACATTCAATATTTCACACAATAAGAATGAGATTGTGACACTCGATGGCATGCAAACAGAAATTATTAAAGGAACTCAGATTCGCAAAGTCGGCAAATCATTCCGTACGTTCTATATGAAAGAATTTGCCGGTATCAATCCGGAAACCGGTGCTCCGCAGTTCTATACGAATGACGTGGACGAGAATGGTAACTATAAAAAAGAGATTACTGAAGTTATAGATGAGGCACATGCCATTGTGTTGGACAAGCATGCGGAGCCTAATGTGATAGGCGGCTTGTCAAATACTTTACGCTATAAATGGTTTGATTTCAACTTTATGTTCTCTTACCAGTTTGGTGGTTACTCTTATGATACTTGGGCACAAAAGACCGAACACGGAGGTAACGATCTGGAGGCTAATATTCCGACTTACTATAAGAACAGTTGGAGGAAGCCGGGAGATGTTACCAAGTATGAATTATTTTACGAAAAGCCGAATGTAGCTATGAATAAGGTGACAACGACGCGCAGACTGCACAGTACTGATTTTATCCGTCTGAAGACTTTGACATTCGGCGTGACCATCCCGAAAGAGTGGACCCGTACAATCGGTATTGAGAATGTACGCTTGTATGCATCAGCCAATAATCTTTGGACTTGGGCAGCATACGATTATTACGATCCGGAAGCCGTCAGCGGTGGTACTGCTATCTGGGGAACCCCTCCTTTAAAGACTGTGACTTTCGGCGTAAACATTAATTTCTAACCGTTAAAAAACTTGATATTATGAAGCTATTAAAATATTTATTTATCAGTTCTGTATTGTTCTTCGTAAGTTCTTGCGGAAACGATTGGTTGGATCTGGATCCTTCCACTTCGATAGATACTGAAACCAGTATTAAGATATTGTCGGATGTTGAGTTTACCTTGAATGGTATTTATAGCACGATGCAAAGCTCGGATGCCTACTCCGGTCGGCTGGTATATTATGGAGACGTGACGGGAGATGATATGCAGGCGGTTAGTTCTACCAAACGTGTGGCCGACTATTATCGTTTCAATTTTACAAAAGATAATGGCCCCACTTCTCACTGGTCTTATCTTTATTCTATCATTCAGAATTGTAATCTGATTCTGATGAACATTGACAAGCTTGTCATTGATGAAGAAGATACCGAATACAGAGATGACCTGAAAGGCGAAGCTTTGGCAATCCGTGGGCTGGCCTTATTCGACTTGACCCGTATCTTCGGCTATCCCTATACCAAAGATAACGGAGCATCATTGGGGGTGCCCATTGTGGAAGGATTGTCCACTATTGAAAGTAAACCCTCCCGAAACACCGTAGCTCAGTGCTATACGAAGGTGATTTCCGATCTTACCGAAAGCATTGGTTTGCTGAGCGGTGATTTTAATAAGGGTAAAATTAATAAATGGGGAGCAATGGCATTACTCAGCCGCGTATATCTCTACAAGAATGATAACACTAATGCACTGAAAATGGCGAAAGATGCCATTAAGGGAGCGGAAAAAGAAGGCTATGCCTTGTGGACCAATGAAGAATATCCCACAGCATGGAGTAATGATGCGTCTGCCTCCAATCCGGGTGAAGTCTTGTTCGAAATCGTGAACCTTACTACTGATAGCCCGGGTAAGGAGAGTATGGGCTATCTGAATTCTAAGGATGGTTATGATGACATGTGCATCACTTGTTCCTTCTATCAGTTCCTGAAGAAAGATCCTAAAGATATACGTCTTAAATTGTTGAGTTTCGATAAGAAATATTATGCTTATGTCTTTAAGTATCAACCGCAGCAGAATGAAAGTATCACGGATGCCAATATTCCGCTTATTCGTCTGTCCGAAGTTTATCTGATTGCGGCTGAGGCAGCTGTCAAGTTGGGCGATAATGCCACAGCGATTGAGTATCTCGATCCGATTGTGAAGCGCGCTAATCCGGAAAACACAGTAGTGGGACAGACCATTACTCTGGAAAGAGTGCTGGATGAACGCCGTAAAGAACTGGTTGCCGAAGGACACCGCATGTATGACGTTATCAGAAATGGATTGACAGTAGAGCGTAAGGATGTAAAAGACAGCAATCTGAGTAAAACCAAACATGATACGAAGTATATGACCTATGACTGGAATTTCTATATGATTGTACTTCCTGTTCCCAAGAAGGAAATGGATGCCAATCCTAATATGGAACAGAACCCTGGATATGGTGGAAGATAATAATGATATATGATGAGTAAAACAAGTTTCACGAAGTACTTTCTTATTGCATTTACTCTAATGTTCATCAGTTCCGGCCTTAGTGCCGGAACTTTTGGTTCAGACGGTAAGAAGAAAGGTAAAGAGAAAAAAGAAGAGTTATCGGCTGACGGACCGTATGTGCTTTATCAGCCTGATGGTAAAACGCGTGTCATCAGTGTTGATAAGAAAGGGAAAATTATCGATACGACTTATGTTGTACTACCTGAAGATTTTATCTTGCATGTGGTAGATCATAAGGGGCAGTTTCCGTTTGATGTGAGATTGCATCCGGTGAAACGTCCCGATTGGAAATATCGGCAACCGGAAAAAGTGTTTGTTATGTCCGACCCGCATGGTAAGTTGGATTGTGTTATTAGTTTGTTGCAGGGTAATGGGATTATTGATAAAAACTACAAATGGAGCTTTGGTAATAATCATCTAATGGTTATCGGTGATATTTTTGATCGTGGAAAAGATGTACCGCAAATATTCTGGCTGTTTTATAAGTTAGAAGATGAGGCTACAAAAGCAGGTGGAACTGTTTCTTTCCTGTTAGGGAACCATGAGCCGCTGGTGCTGGCTAATGACTTACGCTATACGAAAGATAAATATAAAGTGCTGGCACAGAAATTGAATATGAATTACCCTGAACTTTTTGGACCCGATACTGAATTGGGTAAATGGTTAGGTACCCGTAATACGATGCAGATCATAGGTCGCGATCTTTATGTTCATGCCGGGTTAGGCAAGAATTTTTATGATCGTAATCTAAGTATCCCTACCGTGAACGAAGAAATGAGTAAAGCCCTTTTCATGAATAAGAAAGAACGCAGGGCTCTTTCTCCATTGACCGCATTTCTGTATGGTAACGATGGTCCCATTTGGTATCGTGGGCTTGTGCGTACAGATGCCAAGTATCATCCAATGGCGCAGGACAGCCTGCAAATGGTGATGGAACGCTATAAAGTCAAACACATTATCGTAGGGCATACCATCTTCAAGGATATTTCTACTTTCTATGATGGCAAGGTTATCGGCGTTAATGTAGACAATAAAGAAAATCAGAAGAAGAAACGGGGCCGTGCATTGCTGATTGATAAGAATACTTACTTCGTTGTGGGTGATAAAGGCATTCTGCAGAAATTGTAGGAACACTTTTCATTGTTTTTAGTCTTCTTGTTATACCTTTATCTTTTAATTCCATATCTTTGTCGTAATAATTAGAAAAAGACATAATAAGAAGACTATGATAGAAATTACTGATGCCGCCTTGCGCAAAGCAGCAGGCGAGGGAATGGATACTTTTATTCAGGTATTTACCGACAGATATAAAGAAGTGATAGGTGGTGAGCTGACCGCTGAGTCCATGCCGTTGCTGACAGGTGAGCAGCACACTTTGCTTGCTTACCAGATATTCCGTGATGAAGTAATGGATGGCGGTTTCTGCCAGTTGATACAGAATGGGTATGGAGGTTATATTTTTGCCAATCCGTTTGCTAAAGTGATGCGTCTGTGGGGAGCAGAAGATTTCGGTAAACTGGTATATAGAGCTAAAAAGATTTATGATGCCCATCGTGCAGATTTGGAACGGGAGCGTACAGATGATGAATTCATGGCTATGTACGAGCAATATGAAGCTTTCGATGAACTGGAAGAGGAATTCTTGGAAAAAGAGGAAGGCATAACAGCTTTGATAGCCGGTTATGTAGATGAGCATTTGGAATTGTTTGCTAAAATCGTCTGATAAGAGAGTTCATTTTGTATGGAATATCTACGAAAAAAAATATTTTGTTGTATTGCAGTTGATTATTCGATAAATGTTGAATGGAGGCTTTTCCCCCTCCCAAAGTCGTATTCTCTCCTTTTCTTTCTAAGGGGTTATTCGTAAATGACTAAGGAAAGACTTCTTTTCCCTTACTCCTAAATGTACGTACCCTTAATTTAAAACTCCATCCCACAACTGCGAGTCCGTTGGTTTCCATCTGCGGGCTCTTTGTTTTCCAATTGCGGGCTGAATAGCCTGCAATTGGAAAATAAGGATTGGAATAAGGCATAGTGATAAAAAGGTTAAGGCATAGTCGTGTTTTACCTTAACCTCGTTGTTGTTTTCATGTATGTTTCTTGTTTGTGAAATGGTGTTAAAACGTTAGTGAAAATATACTATTTTCTGTTTCTTTGTATTCATTTAGTTTAGAAAAATGAATAAATATCTGTTTCTGCTTTTTTCATTTCTTGGGGGAGGACTTGTTTCATGTATGCAGACTCATACAAATGTCGATTTACTGGAACGGGCTGAAAGGTATATAGAAGTATATCCTGACAGTGCTATGAAATTATTGAATCTGATACAGTATCCTGAAAGGCTTCATGCTAAAGAAAGTGCTGACTATGCTTTATTGTGGACACAGGTGCTGGATAAAAACAATTTGGATAGCTTGCAATCAGATTCTTTGATTAGGACTGCTATAGATTATTACAAGGGAAAGAATGATCCTGTGAAAGCTGGAAAGGCTTACTATTATTATGGCAAAACAATGCTGGTGAAAGGTAAGGAATCCGAAACGATGGAAGCTTATTTGAAAGCATTGACATTCTTAAAAGACACAAAGGAGTATAAATTGCAGGGATTGGTATTTGAACATATCGGGTACTTAAATTTGGGACAAGGTATGTATGAACAGTCGATAGATAATTACCGGGAGTCTGTTCGATATTATGAATTGGCAGATGATAATATAGGAGAGGTGTACGGTTGTAGAAATGTTGCCCGGGGATATTTGGCAAAACAGGATTATGATAGTGCCCATTGGTATGCAAATAAAGGATTATCTCTGTTAGTGGACACTACCGATCATGTAAAGTCTTCCCTTCTTCAGTTGTTGGGACTGATAGCTAAGGATAATAAACAGTATACAGAAGCTATTAATTATTTTGTTTCTGCTATCGGATCGAGTAAAGATAGGAATGATGGATTACGTTATTATTTATCTTTGGGACGTACTTATATGGATATGGGGAAGTTTCGTTTAGCTGAAAAGTGTTTCAATCATTGTAAAAATGTGGATGATGAATTTATTTTATCAGGTGCATTTTATTATTTATGTCTTCTGAAAAGGGAGGAAGGAAATTATAAACAAGCTTTTTTGTACAAAGAAAAGTCTGATTCACTATTAGAGATTGTGCGTAATAATGAATTGAGGGAACAACTTTTGGCTTTACAAAAGAAGTATGAAGCTGATAAGCTTGTTTTTGAAAATAAACAGATAAAACTGGAAAAAGAGAAGCAAGCCTATTTTTATTTGGTTGTAGTGCTTCTGATAAGTGGAGTGAGTTTTAGTCTTATTAAAAGATATAAAAAGAAAAATTTACGGAATATAGAAGCTTTAAGAATAAATGAGAAGATTATAGAAGAATATGCTTGTAGGATAACAGAATTTAAGCAGAAAGAGGAATGGGAGCAAAAGGCAAAGAAGGAAACGATTGGAAAATTGAATAGAAAAATTCTGGAATTGACATCTGAAAATAAAAAAATACGTGATAATTCATGTGTTGAAGCATTATTCATATTAGGAGAATTGAAACAAGGTAGGTTGATTGCGGAAAATATGTCAGCAACCGAACGCCAGAATATATTTGACTTTTTGGACTTGGTTTATGCTAACTTTATTTCTCGGATAAAAGCTGATTTTGATTTAACTAAAGGTGAATTGTTACTGGCAGCATTGATAAAGTTAGGTTTTTCAAATCAGCAGTTGATGATTGTTTTTGATTGTGAGATGAAGTCTGTTTATAAGAATAAGCAAAGACTAAAATCGCATTTATTGCTAAGAAAAGACGATGCTTTGGAGCAAATGATAGCGTTTTATTGAAAATAATATCTTGTTTTTGTCCACTATGTAATTTGTTACTTTCTTGATTAATAGTTGATTAATTGCAGATTTTGTGTCCACATATCCATTCCTGTTATTAGGTTTTATAGCACTAACTTTGTTTCTGAATTTAAAAAAGATAGGCTATGAAATTAAAATTGATTCTATGTTTATTAGGGGTATTGCTCTTTGGAAAGGTAAATGCTGGTTCTCCGGAAGGTAATGATGGAGGTTTTGAGAAGGTTCTTATTCAAATGACCGGAAATGATGTTCCTTTTGACATTCTAACAAAAGGTAATTTGGGAGATCATCGTTCTGTACAGCCATTGATTCCAATTTATGTGGTGTTAGATAGTAGTAGTTGTTCTTTGGAAGTATACTTTGAACAAGCTATAGGGGAGGTAGATATTACTATTTCTCAGGATGGTGCTGTGGTTTATTTTTCTTCTGAAAATATACAAGACTCTATGGAAAAGACTATTCAATTGAATTTTGAAGTCTCTGGTGATTTCCTGATAGAAATAGAAGGGAGAAATGGGGCTTATGTGTGTGGACACTTTGAGTTGTAATAATAGTATAATATGTTTAACTTATAATATGTGATGCTTATGAAAAAGATTAGTTTATTGTTAGTAGGGTTATTGGCTATGTTTGCTTGTGAGCAAGAAGAGCTAGAAGGTATTGTGAAAAGTGATACTGAACAAGTGCAGACGAGGGCGGCAACATCGATTGCGGATTTTAATCCATTGACGGAAGTAGCAAATATACCAGTGAATATTATAAATATGGGAAGTGCAAAATACAAATATTTAACGGCTGGCTCTACAATTGTTGGAGAACCTGTTTGGTTGGCAGAAGGGGATGATGGCAGTATGAAACAAAGATGGTATGTGAGAAATGGTAATATAGTTCTTGCTATGGGCAATGATGCTATAAATGTCACTCCTAAAACTGGCGGAGACTATCCTGTTTTAGGACTTGCTTCACCATTTATGCGGTCTCCTTTTATCAGCTATAATGGTGTCTTTTATAACATACAAGGATTCTTGCCTAAGATGGGAATCGGTTATGACTTTGTAGGATATTTGCAAGCAAAAGATGAGAATAGTAGCGATTTGAAGTATAGACCTGATAATTCTTCTGCGATATCTCGTTGGAAAATTGTTCCTGTTGGAGAATATCGAATTGTAAATATGGAGTATGTAGAAACAGCTGGTGATTTTATAAATCGGAAGGACCAGTCTATTGATGGAGCTATTGTTCCAAATACTTCAGCTACTCAAGAAATAGAACATTCTATTTCTATTTCAAAAACAGCGAGAGAGAAGAGTAGCTTTACAGAAGCAGAAGGAATTTCTACTCATGAAGGCAGTTCTTTTAATTTGAATTTGGGTTTAAAAGTTGGTATAGTTAATATAGGTGTTGGTGGAACGATTGATAATAGTACTACTAGTTCCCGTACTGTTACTTATGGTACGGAAGAAGAATATACAGTAAATGTTACTCAGACATTTAAAATTATTATTCCACCTATGACTACATACAGGATTGAAGTATTGAAGATGTCGTACGATGCATCTGTTACGTATGTTGCAACTTTGGAGAAGATGGATGGTAATGATAAAGGCCATAGATTTAAAATTAAAGGAAAATGGGACGGTATTGTGACTACTGATTTATACTATAATTTATATATAATGGATACTAATGAATTAGTCGAAACAAAGATTATAAGTTAAAATGTGAATAAATGCTAAATAGATGTTGGAGCTTGCAGTATTTAGATTAATATTTCATTTACTCTTAAAAACAATGAAAAAATGGAGAGAGTGCGGTGTTACTCGATTCTTTTATCTAAATTTGCAAACTCTAATATTTATAGAACAATGAAAATGGCTAAGTTTAAAATCTGGATGGTTGCCCTGACCTTAATAATGGGTGTTTCTTTATCTTCTTGCATAAACGGTGATGACAATACTATTCAGCCTGTATATGGTGTTATTACTCTAAAAAGTATTTTGCCATATCAATTTCAGGTAGAAGGTAGTGATATTGTATATGAAGCTAATTCTTTGACAATAACTGGATTATCCGAAAACGCATATCCTGGTGATATCGTTTTTTTAAATGCACAATATGATACAAGTACACAAGAAGTTAATCAGAATACCAAGAAAATTGTAGTTACAGTTATTGGTGCTGAAAAATTGAATGAAAAGACTTATAGTGTAATGGAAGATGTTTCATACAATAGATCTGTGATTGCTACATCTACCAATTCTAATTATATCCCTGGTTTTTATAGTAAAAATTGGTTGATTATGCCTATTGGGCTTTATTTGGAAAAGTCAGCATGGGAAAACGCCCTTAAACATTCGTTCTATTTGGTGTATGACAAGGAAAATGAAGATAATACTGAAGATACGATGGTATTACGTTTGCGTCATGAATCAAGTGAGGATGCTGCAAAAGAAACAGTTTCTGGAATTATTAATAAAGCGTTTAGAATCACTGACTTCGTAAATGAATTTAATGGAGGAAGTACAAATAAATTGAAAACTATAAAAATCATAGTTCAAGAACAGTCAGGAAATTCTCCTGAAATTACTGAAGGTTCAACAGAAGGCTATCGTGAATATACTTATGAACTTGATTATTCAAAAATAGCAAATTTATAATTTGGATTACAAAGCATTATTCCATATAGCAATGTTACTGATTTCCTCTCCGGCCAAGGCTTGGGAGGAAATTCGTTTGGAAGAGGATAGGCGAAAAGTATTTACTGCTTTTGTCTATCCTATGATTGGTTTATGCGGATTGTCCGTCTTTATCGGCTCTTTGTTGGCGAAGGGGTGGGGCGGTCCCGAAAGTTTTCAATATGCCATGACGCAATGTTGCGCGGTGGCGGTATCTCTCTTTGGAGGGTATTTTCTGGCGGCGTATCTCATAAATGGGATGCGCGTTAAAATGTTTATGATGGACAGTGACATGCCCTTGACGCAACAGTTTGCGGGCTATGCGCTGGTTGTTCTTTTCTTGCTCCAGATTATTATCGGCATATTGCCGGACTTTAATATCATCGGATTGCTGTTGCAGTTCTATATTGTGTATGTGGTGTGGGAGGGGGCTTCCACGTTGATGGAAGTAGAAGAAAAAGACCGGTTACGGTTTACAATCATTTCTTCCATCCTACTCATTGCCTGTCCTATGCTCATTCAGTTTATATTCAACAAGCTGACGATGGTGCTTAATTAACGTTTGAAATCATGAAACAAGCTCCTGTTAATATAAAAAATAAGCGCGCTACATTCGATTACGAATTGATAGACACTTATACCGCGGGCATTGTGCTCACGGGTACGGAAATTAAATCGATCCGCATGGGTAAAGCAAGCCTTGTGGATACCTTCTGTTACTTTGCCAATGGCGAGCTGTGGGTGAAGAATATGCATATTTCCGAATATTTCTACGGTTCGTACAATAACCATTCGGCACGCAGGGAGCGTAAACTCTTACTTACCAAAAAAGAACTTGATAAACTGGCGCGTGGAGCGAAAGATCCCGGCTTTACGATGGTTCCCGTTCGTATGTTTATTAATGAAAAAGGGCTTGCCAAAGTGGTAGTGGCTCTTGCCAAAGGTAAAAAACAATACGACAAGCGCGAAGCGTTGAAAGAAAAAGATGACAAACGCGATATGGCGCGTATGTTTAAGAGATAATTGTTTAACGTGGTAATGTGATAAAGTGATAATGTGATAGAGTAATATCACTTTACCACTTTATCACATTACCATTCTATCACTAAATACAAATGGTTTCTATTGAAAAGTTGGTGCGTGAGCGCATCCTTATTTTAGACGGTGCTATGGGCACCATGATACAACGGTATAACTTAACAGAGGAAGACTTCAGGGGAGAACGTTTTGCCGGTATCCCTGGGCAGATGAAAGGAAACAATGACCTGCTTTGTCTGACGCGCCCTGATGTGATACAGGATATACACCGTAAATATCTCATGGCAGGTGCCGATATCATTGAAACCAATACGTTTAGCTCTACCAGTGTCAGTATGGCCGATTATCATGTGCAGGAGTATGTACGTGAGATGAATCTGGCTGCCGTTAAACTGGCACGTGAAGTAGCTGATGAATTTTCCACACTTGATAAACCACGTTTTGTAGCCGGCTCTATCGGACCTACCAATAAGACTTGCTCCATGAGTCCCGATGTGAATAATCCGGCTATGCGTGCGCTGACTTACGATGAACTTGCCGATGCCTATCGGGAACAGATGGAAGCCTTGCTGGAAGGTGGAGTAGACGCTCTGCTGATAGAAACCATATTCGATACATTGAATGCCAAAGCAGCTATCTTTGCTGCGGAAAAGGCGATGGAGGCTACAGGCGTTCAAGTTCCTGTTATGCTGTCCGTTACTGTATCCGATACAGGCGGACGTACTCTGTCGGGACAGACTTTGGAGGCTTTTCTTGCCTCCGTTCAGCATGCCAATATCTTTTCGGTAGGTTTGAACTGTTCCTTTGGTGCTCGTCAGTTGAAACCTTTCCTGGAACAGCTTGCTGCCCGTGCTCCTTATTATATCAGTGCATACCCCAACGCGGGATTGCCCAACAGCTTGGGGCAATACGACCAGACGCCTGCCGATATGGCGCATGAAGTGAAAGAATATATCCAAGAAGGGCTAATAAACATCATTGGCGGTTGCTGTGGTACGACCGATGCGTACATTGCCGAATATCCTGCCCTGATAGCCGGTGCTGCTCCCCATGTTCCTGCTCCGAAACCCGAAAGTCTTTGGCTTTCCGGCTTGGAATTGCTGGAGGTGACTCCTGAGAAGAACTTTATCAATGTGGGAGAACGCTGCAATGTGGCCGGTTCCCGCAAGTTCCTGCGTCTGGTTAATGAAAAGAAATACGATGAAGCCCTCAGCATTGCCCGTCAGCAAGTAGAAGACGGGGCGCAGATTATCGACGTAAATATGGACGACGGTCTGCTGGATGCACAGGCTGAAATGACTACTTTCCTCAATCTGATTGCTTCCGAGCCGGAGATTGCCCGTGTTCCTGTGATGATTGACTCTTCCAAGTGGGATGTAATTGTTGCCGGATTGAAGTGTTTGCAAGGAAAGTCCATTGTGAATTCAATCTCTCTGAAAGAGGGAGAGGAAAAGTTTCTGGAACATGCCCGTACAATCAGGCAATATGGTGCAGCTACTGTAGTAATGGCTTTTGATGAAAAAGGACAGGCGGATACGTACGAACGTAAGATTGAAGTGTGTGCACGTGCTTATCAGCTTTTGGTTGAGAAAGTGGGATTCAATCCTCATGATATAATTTTTGACCCCAACGTCCTTGCTGTGGCTACGGGTATGGACGAACATAATAATTATGCTGTAGACTTTATCCGGGCTACCGGTTGGATACGTAAGAACTTGCCGGGTGCTCATGTCAGTGGTGGCGTCAGCAATTTGTCATTCTCTTTCCGTGGCAACAATTATATCCGTGAAGCCATGCATGCGGTGTTCCTTTATCATGCCATCCGTGAAGGAATGGACATGGGGATCGTAAATCCGGCTACGGCTGTGCTTTATACTGATATTCCTGCCGATATACTGGAACGCATAGAGGATGTGGTTTTAAACCGTCGTCTCGATGCTGCCGAGCGTCTGATAGAAACTGCTGAACAACTGAAAGCTGCTGCCGAACAACAGAAAGGTAATGCCACTGATAAACAAGTTGCCCCTCTTTCATGGCGTAATGGAACTAGTGTGGAAGAACGCTTGAAACATGCTTTGACGAAAGGAATTGGTGACTATCTGGAGGAAGACTTGGCAGAAGCCCTGAAGCTCTATCCGAAAGCAGTGGATATCATCGAAGGTCCCTTAATGGCAGGTATGAACTATGTAGGTGAGCTCTTTGGTGCCGGAAAAATGTTTTTGCCCCAGGTGGTGAAAACTGCTCGTACCATGAAGAAAGCCGTTGCCATTCTTCAGCCTGTAATTGAAGCGGAAAAACAGGAAGGCTCCGCTTCTGCCGGAAAAGTCCTGCTTGCCACGGTGAAAGGTGATGTGCATGATATAGGTAAGAATATTGTTTCCGTGGTCATGGCCTGCAATGGTTATGAGATCATAGACCTTGGTGTGATGGTACCTGCCGAAACGATTGTTCAGCGTGCCCTGGAAGAAAAGGTGGATATGATTGGACTTAGTGGTCTGATAACTCCATCATTGGAAGAAATGGTACACGTGGCTATGGAATTGGAAAAGGCAGGTGCCGATATTCCTTTATTAATAGGTGGCGCTACTACCTCTCAACTGCATACAGCATTGAAAATAGCTCCTGTCTATCATGCTCCTGTTGTTCATCTGAAAGATGCTTCGCAGAATGCAACAGTAGCTGCCCGCTTGATGAATCCGAAAGCCAAAGAAGAGTTAAAAGAAAAATTAAGTTCAGAATATCAGCAGTTGCGTGAAAAGAACGCTGCGCAAGCACCAAAGACAGTTTCGTTGGAGGAGGCGCAGAAGAATAAGCTGAATTTGTTTTAATGAAAAGGAAGATTAAGGTGGTAGAGTGATAAGGTGATAGATCTGCCATCCTATCGCTTTATCACCTTACCACCCTATCACTCTTTTATTTTCTTCTTATATGTCTCATACCTCCCCATAATATCCCTCACAAAGTTATATGTCTCTATTCCACGGAAGTATCCGTTTTTGCAGACAGGGTCGGTGAAGTATTCTTCATTACTTTTTAATAAAATGAAGTTCTCTACATTATCTTTCCAGACATATTTGTTCTTTCCATATTTTTCAGCCAGTGCCATTGCATCCAGCACATGCCCGATACCCGAATTGTAGGAAGCAAGTACAAAGTTGAGCCGTTCCTCTCTTGGTACTGAAGAGAAACTCTTACTGGTAGCATTGATATATTTTACGGCAGCTTTCACACTCTCTTCCGGGTTCTGTTCTTTTCCTTCAGGGATTCCCATGGCGCGCGCTGTGGCAGGCATCAGTTGCATTAGTCCTTTGGCTCCGGCCCATGAAACGGCTGTTGTATCAAAGTTGGACTCTGTATAGGCCAGAGAGGCAAGCAACCGCCAATCCCAGTCTATTTCCGAAGCATACTTTTTGAACAATTCGTCGAAGTGTGAAATCTTTCCCTCACGAAGAGAAAGGATGGAAGTGTGTGGAGTTGCTTTGCTGATCTCAAAATATCTTTTCATACTGGCAGTGTAGGCGGGAGAAGTCATATTCTCTTCATGCCATTTATTAGCGGCTGCTGCCAGTTCCGGACTATCCTTGCGCACCGCCCAGGAAGCCCTTTGGTCGAAACTGATGGATAATTTAATATTCAGATTGGGGTAATACGTTGTGTTAAGCTTGGCTACGTCATTATCGGCTACCGTATAAGGAATCTTTCCCTGGGATACTTGTGTGATGAGATCTTCTACTGAAATGCTGTCATTAGTCACTTTGTGAATATGGATGCCGCCACCGAGTTCTTTATCCAGATTTACCAAACGGTCGTAATATTTCCCGGGCTTTACATATACATCCTTGCCTATCAGTTCCGTTACATCCGTCAGCGGTTTTGTTTTCCCGCCTGCGCGTTGCACAATAACTTGGTGTGTGATTACTTCTTCACCGCAATAGATCAGACTGTCTTTTAATTCCTTCGTGATGGGGACATTATAGGCAATGATGTCTCCTTCGCCTGCCAGTAACTTGTTTATAAGTCCCTGTACATTCCTTGCCACCACTACGTGCAGTTTTACCCCGAGACTTTTGGCAAACTGTTCACTCAACTCGTACTGGAACCCCATTTCCTGGCCACGATAGTTGAAGTAAGAAGTAGAACTGTATAGCGTCAGTACAACGAGTTCACCGCTATCTTTTATCTGTTGCAAATCGCCCACAGCTTCATCGGGCATGGAACCATGCCGTTTATTTCCGCACCCCGACAGGCAGCACAGACATAGCAAGAATATTAAGATACTTCTATTCATTCAAATATATAAATAACTGAGACGCCTCAGTTGTTCATTTATCAGAGATGCTTCTTTATATACATCGTCAGAATATCGATTGCCACCTGATTGTTTCCCCCTTCGGGTATGATCAGGTCCGCATATCGTTTGCACGGTTCGATGAATTGCAGGTGCATAGGCTTCAAGATACGGGTATAACGTTCCATAACAGCTTCTGCCGTACGTCCGCGCTCCACTACATCCCGTTGTATGACACGAATCAGACGTTCGTCCGGATCAGCATCCACAAAGATCTTAAGGTCCATCATGCTACGCAGTTTCTTGTCGCACAGGGCAAGAATCCCTTCAATAATCACTACTTCCCGCGGTTCGATATGAATCGTTTCGGGCTCTCGTGTACAGGTAAGATACGAGTAGGTAGGTTGTTCAATGCTTTTCCCTTCACGCAGCATGGCTACGTGTTTGGATAAAAGCCCCCAATCGAAGGCATCCGGGTGGTCAAAGTTGATGTTCTGTCGTTCTTCTACAGGTACATGGCTACTGTCCTTATAGTAAGAGTCTTGCGGTAACAGTACCACTTCACCTGCCGGCAGGCTTTCAATGATTTTACGTACGACGGTGGTTTTTCCCGAGCCAGTTCCGCCTGCAATTCCTATTATTAACATCCGTTTAAGTGTATATTTAAAACAAAACGAGTATTTTTGCGGTTAATATTAATCGCTTCGGTTGACAAATATATAGATAAATCATTAAAATTGCAAAGTTATGGTCAAACACATTGTATTATTTAAATTAAAAGACGAAGTTCCGGCTGACAAAAAGCTGACAGCAATGAAAGAATTCAAGGCTGCTATCGAGGCTTTGCCAGCTAAAATATCTGTTATACGTAAGATAGAAGTTGGACTCAATATGAATCCCGGTGAAACTTGGAGTATTGCCCTCTACAGCGAATTTGATACGTTGGACGACGTGAAATTCTATGCTACTCATCCTGAGCATGTGGCAGCAGGCAAGTTGATTGCTGATGTAAAGGAGAATCGCGCCTGTGTTGACTACGAAATAACTGACAATTTGTAATTCGTAACTTGTAATTAAAATCATTGTATGAAGAAAATATTATCCATTTGTCTTTTGCTGATTGCTGTCGTGGCACAAGCGCAGATACAGGAGCCCGTCAAGTTTAAGTCGGAACTGAAGACGCTTGCAGCAGGAGAGGCGGAAATTGTATTTACCGCTACTATCGATAAGGGTTGGCATGTATATTCTACCGACCTGGGCGACGGTGGTCCTATCTCGGCTACCTTCAATGTAGAGAAGATATCCGGTGCTACAGTTGTAGGAAAGTTGCAGCCGAAAGGAAAAGAAATAGCTTCTTATGATAAGTTGTTCGAGATGAACGTACGCTATTTTGAGTCCACGGCACAATTTGTTCAGAAACTAAAGCTCACAGGAGGGGATTATAAGATAGAAGGTTTTCTGGAATACGGTGCTTGTAATGATGAAAACTGTTTGCCTCCTACGCAGGTAGAGTTTAATTTCTCAGGTAAGGCAGAAGCCGCTAAAGGTACAGCAGCTGCAACTCCGGCTGAAAAGGTAACAGCTCCGGCAGAGGAAACGAAACCGGAAACTCAGCCTGTTTCCCAAACTGAAACATCTGCTGATACAGCTTCCACCGGTATAATAGGTGGTGCAGATGGTCCGACGGATATAAATGTGGCGGGCAACATTGATTTGTGGAAACCTGTCATCAATGATCTGCAATCATACGGTGAGACCACTTCACAGGAAGATATGTCATGGTTCTATATCTTTATCACCGGATTCCTCGGTGGACTGCTGGCATTGTTCACGCCTTGTGTGTGGCCTATTATCCCTATGACGGTAAGTTTCTTCCTGAAACGTTCCAAAGATAAAAAGAAAGGTATTCGTGATGCCTGGACGTATGGTGCTTCCATTGTGGTGATTTACGTAACTTTAGGTTTGGCCATTACGTTGATCTTCGGTGCCAGTGCATTGAATGCACTTTCCACGAATGCCGTGTTCAATATCCTTTTCTGTCTGATGCTGGTTGTGTTTGCAGCTTCTTTCTTCGGAGCTTTCGAACTGACGCTACCCTCTAAATGGAGCAACGCAGTAGATAGTAAGGCAGAAGCAACAAGCGGTTTGCTCAGTATCTTCCTGATGGCATTCACGCTTTCACTGGTGTCTTTCTCTTGTACAGGTCCTATTATCGGTTTCTTGCTGGTACAGGTATCTACAACGGGTAGTGTGGTAGCTCCGGCTATCGGTATGCTCGGGTTTGCTATTGCTTTGGCATTGCCGTTCACATTGTTCGCCCTGTTCCCGTCCTGGCTGAAGTCTATGCCGAAATCAGGCGGTTGGATGAATGTCATTAAGGTTACTCTCGGTTTCTTGGAATTGGCTTTCGCTCTGAAGTTCCTTTCTGTAGCCGACCTGGCTTATGGCTGGCGCATCCTCGACCGCGAAACGTTCCTGGCATTGTGGATTGTTCTGTTTGCTTTACTGGGCTTCTACCTGTTGGGCAAGATCAAGTTCCCACACGATGATGACGATACGAAAGTGGGAGTGGGCCGCTTCTTTATGGCACTTTTCTCGCTGGCATTTGCCGTGTATATGGTTCCCGGTTTGTGGGGTGCTCCGTTGAAGGCAGTCAGTGCTTTTGCACCGCCTATGCAGACTCAGGACTTCAACCTCTATAATAATGAAGTGCATGCCAAGTTCGATGATTACGATCTGGGTATGGAATATGCCCGTCAGCATGGCAAACCTGTAATGCTCGACTTCACCGGTTATGGCTGTGTAAACTGCCGTAAGATGGAGCTTGCCGTATGGACAGACTCTAAGGTAAGTGATATTATCAACAACGACTACGTGCTTATTACACTTTATGTAGATAATAAAACCCTGCTGACCTCACCTGTTAAAGTGACAGAAAACGGACGAGAACGTACATTGCGTACAGTAGGTGATAAGTGGAGTTATCTCCAACGCGTTAAATTCGGTGCCAATGCACAGCCCTTCTATGTGCTGATAGATAATGAAGGTCGCCCTTTGAATAAATCTTATTCGTATGACGAGGACATTCCTAAGTATATCGAGTTCTTGCAAACAGGATTGGAAAACTATAAGAAAGGAAAATAAACGAACGAATGCCCGGCTGATATATGCGACCGGGCATTTTTCATTAATCAATAACTTTATGAGACATATTGTAGACATCGAGACCTGGGAGCGCCGGGACAATTACAATTTCTTCCGGGGCTTTGTAAATTCCTGGTATTCCATTACCACAGAGATTGATTGTACCGAAGCCAGTGCCGCAGCGAGAGCTTCGGGCCATTCCTTTTTTCTCTATTATCTGTATGCCGTAGTGCGTTCGGCGAATGAAGTTCCGGAACTTCGTTATCGTACCGACAAGAACGGACAAGTTATTTTTCATGATGAAGTGGATATCATTTCTCCGATAGCTATTCCTGGAAAGACTTTTTATACGGTTCGGATCCCTTACCACGAAGATTTCAAACGCTTTTATGCTGAAGCGTATGAGTTGATAACCAATATCCCCGAAGATGGCAATCCTTATGGTGCCGAAGAGGAGTTGGCAAAACAGGGAGATTATGATGTAGTGCATTTAAGCGCTGTCCCCAAAATGTATTTTACTGCTACTACTTATACGCTGGCCGAAGTCGGTAATGGTTGCAGTTACCCTTTGATGACTTCCGGTAAAGCGGTAACCCGTGAGGGACGTCTGGTATTTCCTTTATCCATTTATGTAAATCATGCCTTTGTAGATGGTTCGCATCTGGCGTCATTTTTTCAAAAGATAGAAGAACACCTGAAACGGATTTCTTGATTATCAGAGTGGGAGGCTGAGACTTATAATAAGTTGGTTGCTTTTAAGTCAGAGCTAAGAATAAAGGGCTGAAACCTAAATTTTCAGTCCTTTATTTTTAGCTCTGATGCTTGTGAATTTATAATCAGATATGTCTTCTCTACTTTTTATGGCTCACCCGTAAAAGTATGTGGAGTTGTACCTGCTACATTTACCCGTTGGTGTTTTTGAGTTTTGAGAATTAAACTCAGCTATTTATTTCATTCAAGTTTCGCACCTTCATGTTTCTTTCGCAGACCAAGGTTTCGGGAGAAAAGCGATTTTTAAACTTACAGTTCTTTCAGCTCTCATCAACTGTCCTGTTCATCGGCTTTTGGGCTGAAAGTATCTCCTGAAAGAAATAAAGGGCGGATCACACATCCTTACCACACATCTATATCTCCGACGTCTCCCATCTATATATCCCATACAGTGAAACACGTGAACTTTCCGCCACAAAAGTTTCTAATGGAATAGCACTTATTAAGCGGAATCTCGTACTTGCAGTATCGGCTGTTAGTAGAAGAGTCATTCATCATCTCGCTTAATGTAGTTGTACTCACCAGGAGTAACGGGCATTTCATCATACAATTCAAAATAAACGTTAGCTTGTACTTCGCTGTTTAAATAGCTAACTTCCAAGTTGACTTTACTTTGAACTGTTTCGTAGCCGAATTCGTTGAATTATTTGTCGTCTTCTTTGGGACCCTGATAAACATCTTTATCGGTACAGCTATTCTAATAGTCTTTTTCTCATAAAACGTAGTATTGGCATGAATATGGTGTAAAATATTAAATATCAGGGAATGAAATAGTTTTGTCAGATATATTTCAGCTTATTCCCTGATTTGGACTGACATTATTGTGGAAATGACTTTCATATTACAGAATTATTACAGAATTTATCTTTAGCTTTGTGAACTCAAAAGATAAATGAAAACAGTTAAGAATAATATGCTGAAAAGACGCTTTTTATTATTGAGATTTACTTCTCTGTTGATAGTGTTATTCGTCGTTTGCCTATTCCCTTTGAAGGCACAGGACAGTGATTTTGTGACCTGGAATAAGATGAAAGCCAGATATGATGTATCACCTAAGGTTGAACTTTACGGAGATGTGGAGATGCGTACCCGTGATGCATTGGATGAGGTAGATCGTTGGGGATTTGGTGTAGGCGCTTCTGTTCGTCTTCTTTCATTTCTAAAAGCTGAAGGCGGTTACGAATTTCACTACCGCAATCGTGGTGAAGATATCTGGAAATCCCGGCACCGTTATCATGCAGGAGTCTCGGCTACTCTCAAAAAACGACAATGGACATTTACTTTGCGCGAACGTTTCCAGCATACTTTTGATGGTCGTGATTCAGATGAATTCCGTCTTCGCACTCGCTTGAAGGCAGCGTACAAGATAACTACATGGTCGCCGTATGTTTCTTTAGAGCAATACCACGGTTTGGGTAAGGATGAATGGTTCCATGCCACCCGTTTCCGTGCCCGGGGCGGTGTGGAAGCAAGCTTGTCTTCACGCTGGATGGCTGATGTGTTCTATTGTTATCAGCACGAAAGTGATTTGGACAGGCATGTTTTGGGATGGGAACTGATTTATAGATTCTAAATGGCTTAATATACGGCATCTAATGGTATTGCCGATATTGGCAAGAAGTGGATGCTTTCTCTTCTTGGATAAAAAATATCCTCCTTTATTTTTTGCTTTCCTAAATTTTACATACGTTTGTAACATCAGATCCATACCTTTGTGCCTGAAACTTAAAAACGCTATATGTACGCAACGGATATTCTTAATGATGAACGTGCACTTGTTCTCCGTCTGATAGGAGGGGATGAGGATGCTTTTTGCGAGCTTTATGCAGCCTACAAGAATCGTCTGATATATTTTGCCATGCGCTTTTTGAAGTCACGTGAGTATGCTGAGGATGTTTTTCAGGATGCGTTTACGGTGGTTTGGCAAAGCCGTCGTTTTATCGACCCTGATGCTTCTTTCTCTTCTTATTTATATACGATTATCCGTAACCGTCTTCTGAATCAATTGCGTGATGCTGCCAATGAGGAGAAACTCAAGGAAAGTATTCTTTCACAAGCACTGGACTACACAGATGATACTAAGCGTGAAGTCATGCTGAATGATTTGAAATTTATCATTTCCCGTGCTTTGGAGCAACTGACTCCCCGCCAGCGCGAAATTTTTGAAATGAGCCGGGAAGCTCAACTCTCACACAAAGAAATCGCAGGAGAACTGGGTATATCTGTCAATACTGTCCAGGAACACATATCTTCTTCTCTGAAAATTATCCGTACTTACCTTATCAAGTATTCCGGTAGCGAATATACCGATATCATTTTGTTGCTTACCTGCTTAGGTATGCAATAATTTATCTGTAAATCAATGCTATCAATACCCTGTCGACAAGGAGTTAAGAGTTTGTCAACAAGAAGTTAGGAGTTTGTTGACAAACTCTTAACTTCTTGTAAATTGCTGATTACTAATATTCTTTTCTAATACTATAATCGATATGATATAAAAAATGTTAATCATACCCTAGATGTTTCTTTTTCCCGTGTATTACTAACATAAACACTACTTATGAAAGATATTAAAAAAGATATTTCACTGTTTCGTCGCTATTTAGATGATTTGTATACTACGGCAGACGCCCGCAAGTTGCTGGACGAACTGCATACTTCGGAGTCTCGTGATATACTTGATGATTTGACTGCCGAAGTTTGGGAGGAATCCTCCAGCCAACAAACATTTACCGATCTGGAACGTGAGAAATATAAGAAAGAAGCTGCCCAACTCCTGAAACGCATTGAACATAAGAAGCGTACCTGGTTCCGCCGGATAACAGTGGCGGCAGCAGGTGTGGCGGCAGTTCTCTGCATAACGCTTGGTAGTATTCGCTATCTGGCGTATCTTGAAGATCAGGATGCGACTTATCTGGAAGCCTTCACCCGCTATGGAGAAAAGAAACAATTGCTTTTGCCCGACGGTACGCAATTGCAATTGAACTCTTGCTCTTATGTCCGCTATCCGAATCGTTTCAATGGAGATTTGCGTAAAGTGGAGTTGGAAGGAGAAGGATATTTCAAGGTTGCCAGAAACGAGAAACAGCCATTCGTTGTGGGCACTTCCCGACTGGATGTTTGTGTGCTGGGTACTCAATTTAATGTGAAATCCTATAAAGAAGACGAACTGGTTTCGGTCAGTGTGGAGAGTGGCAAGGTGCAGGTTAATCTGCCTGAGGCTATGATGCGTTTGGAAGCACAGGAGCAGGTCATAATTAATACAGTGTCCGGTGAGTACAGTAAACGGAAGGAAGCGCGTGAAGTGGCTGTTTGGCGTAAGGGAGAACTTCGTTTCCAGAGTGCTCCGATACGTGATGTGGCGAAGGAACTGGAACGCATGTATGGTTGTCAGATAAGTTTCTCCCCCGGAGTGGACACTACGTTGCAGATTTCCGGTGAACACGGCAATCATAGTCTTGACGATGTGTTAGAATCTATCCGCTTTATCAGTGGTGGTAAGTTGAAATACAGGAAAGACGGGATGAAGATTACATTCTATAAATAGATACCTATTGTTTAACCCCCATAAATTGAAATTACATGAAAGCACCTACTTAGCTCATTCAAAAAAATAGGAACACTCCACAGGAATGTCCCTATACGGCAGACCGGACGAATATTCATTCGTTTTCGACCCGTATGAATAAAGTATCCGGATAACCTTTGTTTTAATAAATCAAGTCTAATTACTAAAACACACAAATGTATGAATAATCTTTTTACCCATAAAGGGAAATCAGGAAATTGCATTCTGTTTTTAGCTTTTTTACTATTTACAGGTTTGTTTGCTTCTCCAGTGTCGGCACAGTCGCTAAAGGAGAATGACATCACACTGAAGGTACAAAGCGAAACTGTAGAGAATGTTTTCAACCAACTCAGTAAGATTACCAATTTAAAGTTTTTCTACGATCAACAGGTAGTGAATGATGCGCCTCGTGTGACGTTGGATGTTAAGAAAGCTACACTGAAAGCTGTGCTGGCAGAAATTACCGCACAAACAAAACTTCATTTCAATAGGAATAATAATACGATAGCAGTGAGTATGGTTGCTGCGAATTCTGATAGTGATGCTTCCCGGAAAATAACTCTTGCCGGGGTGATTGTTGACGAGAAAGGCGAGGCTGTCATTGGTGCGAGTGTTGCAGTGCAGGGAACTACTCTGGGCACTATTACTAATGTAGATGGTGAGTATACATTGGCGGATGTTCCGGATAATTCAAAAATAACCATCTCTTTCATTGGTTATCAGTCAATGGCATTCTTGGCTAAAGATAAGGCATTAACTAAAGTCATTTTGCAAGAAGACAATGAAATGTTGGATGAGGTTGTTGTTATAGGTTATGGAACAACAACTGTGAAAAGTGCTACCGGATCTATTTCTTCTGTAAAAGCTAATGATTTACAAAGTTATCCATCTACGAATTTTGCATCTGCACTTTCCGGAAAAATGGCAGGTGTACAAGTCTCATTACCATCTGGTGCGCCGGGGGGGAGCCCTGTTATCAATGTACGTGGTATCGGAACTTTGACAGCCGGAAGTAAGCCTTTAATTGTAGTAGACGGTTTTCCATTAACAGAAGGTTCGGATATTAATAGTATCAATATGAGTGCAATACAGTCTATTGAAGTTTTGAAGGATGCCGCTTCTACAGCTATCTATGGTTCAAGAGGTGCAAACGGTATCATAATGATTACTACTAAAAGTGGCAAGACCAGTAAACCTAATGTTGCTCTTTCAGCTACTTTCAGTTTACAACAACGATATGATAAATTGGAACTTGTAGATGCTTATGATATGGCTCAGTATATGCTTGAAGCACGTAATACCGGATATGTGAATAAGAATCCCTCTATCCGTAAAGAAACTGATGATACTGCTGTCAGGAAGGCTAATGGAGCTTCTAAGCGTGAATTGATTCCTGATTATCTTTATCCATATTTGAATGGAGAGAAAGGCCTGACAAATACTAATTGGCTGGATGAAGTATTTCAATTGGCACCTATGCAGGATTACAATATATCTGTCAGTGGTGGTTCTGAAAAAGCATTTTATTCATTGTCAGCGGGATACATGAAACAGGAAGGGATTGTCGTTGGTACTGATTTTGATAAATTCTCTGCTAATGTTAACCTAAAGTTGATGCCAACCAATACTATAACTTTAGGGTTTTCCTTTTCTCCAAGCTATTCTAAGAAAAACACCTTTGATGAAGATGCTTTGAGTAGTAATTTTCTTAATATAGCTACTGGCATTTATCCTTTTTTTGCTCCGTACAATGAAGATGGAACATTGTCAATATCAGAGCAGATTAAGGCAAATACCAGTACGGATGGAGCATTATATGAGAATCCTGTTGCCATTTCTAAAAAGGTGCAACGTAAAACAGATAGGCTCAGACTTTTTGGCAATATGTATGCTGAAGTCAGGTTGTTCAAAGATTTCAAGTTCAAAACAAATGTAGGTGCCGATTATGATGCATCAATTTATAAATTCTATACCCCTTCGGATATTGGAAAATATCGTGCGGCGGCTCCTCAACCGATTAGTGCCTCTCAAAGTAATACCAATAGAAAGAATTATTTGATTGAGAATACATTGACCTACAATAAATTGATAAAAGAACATTCTATACAGGTTCTATTGGGACAATCTTATCAAAGAGAAGATCAGGAATTACTGAAAGTCACTGCTACAGGCTTTGGCGATAGTTCCATAAAAAATATAGCTGGCGGAAGTTCTTTTAAGGTAGAACCTTCACAATATTCCTGGGCTATGATTTCATATTTTGCACGTTTGAATTATAGCTGGCAGGATAGATACATATTTAGTGCTTCTATGCGAAGAGACGGTTCATCCCGATTCGGTGATAATACAAAATGGGGGATGTTTCCGGCTTTATCGGCTGCTTGGCTGATTTCGAATGAAAAGTTTATGAATAGTTGTTCAGCAATTGATTATGCAAAATTGAGAGTTAGTTGGGGTAAATCCGGTAACAATCAGATTGCAAATTATGGTGCCCAGGCATTGATGTCGGATAATGATTATTTATTTGGCGGCACTTTGGCATCTGGTACAGTCATAAATGCATCTCCCAATCCCGATTTGTCTTGGGAAATGACATCAACCTGGAATATTGGTTTGGATGTTACCTTATTCAAATATTTAGGTATTAGTGCAGACTTTTATTTGGCGAATACCAATGACTTGTTATTGAGTGTGCCTGTACCTCATCAATCTGGATATACTACTTCTTTGCAGAATATTGGTAAAGTAAGAAATACTGGTTTTGAGATACGTTTTTCTACGGCAAAAGATGTTAATATGGGACCTGTTTCATGGAACTCATCATTAAATCTATCTACAAATAAAAATAAAGTCTTGGCACTTGCACCCGGACAAACCCAGATAATCGGCAGCAAAGGCTTTTCAATAACAGAAGTAGGAAAATCCATATCTGAATTGTATGGATATGAAATCATTGGAATTTATAAGTCTGACGAAGATTTCAAGAAATACCCTGCTATGGCAGGAACACAAATAGGTGATTATATTATCAAGAATCAAAATGATGATAACGTTATTAATACAAAAGATAAGAAAAGTTTTGGTTCTCCACTTCCTAAAGTTGTGCTTGGCTGGAATAACACATTCCGTTATAAGAGTTTTGAATTGACATTGGATTTATATAGTGAATTAGGTAAGAAATTATATAGTACAGCATTGGCTACGTATATGGATACCGGAGAAGGTTTTGCGGTCACAACGAAAGAATATTTTAATAATCGCTATCATCCGGTTAATAATCCTAATGGAACTTATGCGACTCCTAATATGGGAAATTTCTCCAGTGCACGTAAAGAAGCACGTATTTCAAATAAGTTCTTCTACAACGCTTCGAACTTTAATATTCGTAGTCTGAAATTTTCTTATGAGTTACCTTCTTCCTTTATTAACCGCTTAGGACTCCAGAGAACTCAGGTTTATTTCTTGGCGAACAATTTATTACTGTTGACTCCGTATAAAGGAATGAGTTTGAATGGAAATTCTACAGATGCATTGAATCAAGGACTGGAGAGTTATAACTATCCTGTACCTCGTACTTTCTCTTTGGGATTGAATATAAACTTTTAATGTAAAATGAATATGAAAGCACTAAGAATATATAGTATAGCATTGGGAATAGCGGCAATTCTGTTTGCTGGATGTTCCGGAAGTCTTCTTGATTTGACACCTGAAATGCAGAATGTATTGAATAATTATTATAAAGATGCTGAGCAGCTAAGAAAAGGAGTAAATTCTGCATACGGGATATTGCAAGCTGAAGGTGTGTATGAATTGGCAAATTTAGTTTTGGGCGAACTTCCGTCTGATAACACATGGGATGAAGTTCCGGCTAATGATAACGGTAATTATGGACAGTTGGATTTATTCTCGATGACTTCAGCCAATACCATAATTGATAAAGCTTGGAGCCATCATTATAAAGGTATTCAGCAATGTAATGTGGTCTTGAACCGTGTTGATGGTATTGCTGATATGGCTGAGACTGAAAAGACGAATATTAAAGGTGAAATGCGTTTTTTGCGTGGATTGATGTACTTTAATTTAGTTCGTATTTTTGGCGATGTTCAGTTGGTGGTGAAAGAAACAACCAATCCTAATGATTTCTTTGGTCAGGTGAGGACTCCTAAAGAAGAAGTGTACAAACAGATTGTGCAAGATTTGACTGAAGCATATGCAATGCTTCCTGATTCACCTACTGAAAAAGGGAGAGTTGCTAAAGGTGCTGCTGCGGCGTTGCTGGGTAAAGTTTATCTAACTCTAAAGGATTATGATAACAGTTTGAAATATTTGCAGGAAGTGGAAAAGTTTGGATATGCTTTGTTAGACGAACCTGCTGATATATTTGACGTGAATAATGAAGGGAACAAAGAGGTTATTTTCGATGTCCAATTTGAATCGGGCGTGAATGGTAATTCGGAAGGTAGCCGTGCATTCCAGAAGTTCAGTCCTTCAGGCACTGTCAGTGGTGCTGTAGGTCACAACTTGCCTACAAAAGAAGTTTATGGGTTGTTTGCAGATAATGATAAGCGTAAATCAGCTTATTTTATTGTTACTAAAAATGGAGTTATAGGAACAGGAAAGTTGAAGCAAACTTCTGTTACTGTTGCTGATGGCGGTAGCAATATCATTGTATTGCGTTATGCTGATGTTCTCCTGATGCTTGCTGAATGCTATGCGGAAAAGAACAATATGCCAAAATCAAACGAATATCTGAACTATATCAAGAAACGTGCAGGTATTGATGAAGTATCATTAGGAGACGCTACGTTGATAAAAGAGGAAATCGCACTTGAAAGACGTAAAGAATTGGTTAATGAAGGTCATCGTTGGTTCGATTTGGTAAGAACAGGTAAAGCTGTTGAGGTGATGAATGCATATTTTGTAAGAACTCCCGGATATAATGGCATAACAATAAGTGAATTAAACTATGTACAGCCTATTCCTCAGGGACAAATTGACACGGACTCTGCGACAAAACAGAATGAAGGGTATAATTAATTTATGAACTGAAAAAATTACAATTATAAGGTGGTTTGTCAAAATAGGACAAACCACCTAAATACTCGCAATCTACTAAGGAATCTTATTTGTTGAACTTAAAAAGTATTATTATGAAAAAACTATTATTGCTACTTTTGTTTTTGGGGGGAGTAGGTTTACAGTTCTGCTATTCTCAATCGCAGCGTCTTCCTATAGAAAAACTAATTGATGTTTTTAATAATCCTGCTAATTATCCGAATTATATTATGATATCTGCTCATAGAGGATATTGGAAGGATTATCCGGAAAATTCGCTTCCAGCTATACAGGCTGCAATAGACTTGGGAGCAGATATGATAGAGTTTGATATTACAAAATCAGATGATGATGTTCTTTATTTATTACACGATTACGGTTTAGATCGCCTTACTACAGGACATGGGATTGTTAGGAAAGGTGAAGGAGCAACCTTTGAGTATTATAAATCTTGGGATGAACTTAAGAATTTGAAACTAAAGGAAGTTACAGGTGAGGTTAGTGAATATAAACTGGCAACTTTACGTGAGGCTCTTTTGAAATGTAAAAATAAAGCTTTAGTAAGTATTGATAAAGCTGAGAACGTTATTCCTCAAATGTATTATTTAGTGAAGGAACTTGGAATGGTGAATCAAGTAACATTTAAAACTAAAATACAGTTTTTCCCTACTCCGGAATCTATTAAAAATTTAGTAGCGAATAAAGAGGATAAAGAACAATTGGTAAAAATGTTCACTCCCACTGTTTATTCGGAATTATTAGATAAAGATCCTGATTTGATTAATAAAATGAAAGCATTTATAAATGCGGGATGCGAGGGCTTTGAAATGATTTATTTTCAAGATTCAGATCCAATGTTAACGCGTCAGGTTACTGTTGAGGGTAGAACTTATACTAATATTTTGAACTGGTTGAGAGCTAAAAACACGCGTGTTATTCAATTTCCAATGTGGCCGGAGACCGAGAAGGGATGTTGGGTTCCTAGAAAATTTAAATATAGTATCATTAATTTGAAAGGAACAGATCGTCGATGTGATTGGGATTGGTTATTAAAGACAGCTCATGCACCGGATGTCGTTATTTCCGACCGTTTGGAAGTTCTTTTTGACTATTTAAAGACTATAGGAAAACGCTCATTATAAATAAAGCATTATGAAAACTAAATTCAACAAGAATAGGAATATGATAATATTTGCTATTTGTTTGTTATTTGTGTGTATTGGGAAAGTTACTTCACAGGTAATTGTACTCCCACCTAGTATTCATTTAGCTTTTGATACAAGTAATCCTGCTTATGAAACAATTTCTGGTAACTCCGGGACATTGACCGGAACATTTTCTATGTCAAAGGACCGATTTGGAAATGAGGCGAGAAGTGTATGGTTTCTTCAACAGGGATCGGGAATACGATTGGCGGGTTTTAATATAAATACTGTTCATACAGTCTCTGTGTGGTATTATAATACTCATCCTTTTGTAATTCCTTCAGGACCGGATCCTTTTGAACCTACTGATGTCAATACAGAATTTTATAACTGGACTGATAGGCAGAATCGTGTTTTGAAGGGATTAGGACGCAAAAGGGCAACTATAGGATTCAATAGATTTATTCCAAAGCCAGGTGGGGAAACAGTTCCTTGGTATTTATGGGCGTATAAACCAGCTCAGTTTGATCAAGTTGGTTGGTATCATATTTTTGTTGTTCATGGTATGTATTATACAAGATTAGTGATGTATAAACCGGATTCTACAAAAGCTTATTCTTATATCTGGATGGGAGATCAAGGTTTTCCAACTAATAAGTACTTATATGTAGGTGGATTTGATAATTATTATCCGGTAAATGGTGCTTTGGATGACTTTAAAGTGTATAATGCTGAATTTACAGATGCTCAGATTGATTTTCAACATACGGCTGAATATCCTAAAGATACTTATGTGAGAATACTAAATAAAAATTCCGGAAAATGTGCATTAGTTAATAATGCCGAATTAGGCAACCTATCGCTTATAGTTCAGGGCTCTACAGGAATAGGTAATGATGAATGGAAATTATCTTTTTCTGGAGCTAATGAGTGTAAGATACAAAATCTTCATTCTGGAAGATTTATAGTTGTTAAAGATGCGTCTACAGAAGTTGGAGCGGATATTGTACAGTATGATGAGAAAGGCACTGATAATGAATTTTGGATTTTGGATTATTCGGATGATGATACGAAATATTTTAGGTTGAAAAACAGGAAGAGTGGAAAGTATTTAGGAGTTTTCCAAAATTCAAAATTGGATAATTATAAATTAGTCCAAGTGAATGGTGAAGAAAATAGCGTATATTGGACTTTTTTGCAATCCTATCCTAATGAAAAGTCAATGTTGGAAACAGGTATATATCGTGTAAAAAATAAAAAAAGTGGATTATATTTGACGATTCTGAATAGAAGTTCTGAAACTGGTGCGCCTCTTGTTCAGCATAGCAGATTTGACTCGGACGATAGTAACGTCGGAGCCGATACTTGGTTTCTAGAACCTGCTAAGAATGATCGGAATGCATATAGCCTTCAGAATCCGATTTCAGGATATTATATGTCGAGTGGTTTGTATGAGATTGACGGTTCAGATATTTGGCAGAGACTAGCTTGGTATTCTGGGGAAAATGACTGGCAATTTATTTCTACTGGAGTACCGGGTGAATATCGTCTGAGGAATGCAGCAAGCTATTATTATGCAGTTGTAAAGAATGCCTCAACTGAAGAGGATGCCCATGTCATAAAATATCATTCTGGTTCTGGTGACAATGAAATTTGGACTCTTGAAAGAGTCTATTATTCAGACCCACCATTATCTCAAAGTAATTATACGGTGAGAAATCTTAATAGTCTTAAATTGATGGTTGTGAAAGATGCATCAACTGCAGACAATGCTAAAGTTGTTCAATATAGTACGGGAACGAAAAATTCAGAATGGGAAATATTGCCTGCGCCATTTGGATTAGTACAATTGAGAAATAAAAATAGTCAAAAGTATCTTGTTGTAAAGAATGCAAGTTTGGAATTAGGTGAAGAACTTGTTCAGCATGAAGCAAGTTCTTTCAATAGTTATTGGAAAATTACGAAAGAATTTTACACAGATTCTGGTGTTAAAGATGTTGTTTATACATTAAAGAATTTGCGCTCAGGGTTATATGCGGTGGTGAAAGATGCCTCTACTATTGATGGTGCTTCTGTAATACAATATGATAGTGGTGAAAAAAACATGTTGTGGGTTTTTTCTGATCAATTATCTGGACCATCACACCGAACTTCGGATTTAAAGCAAACGCGGATAGCAGCGGACTTAAACCAACCAACAGTTATGGTGGATTGCAAAAACGATATAATTTTGTTAGATTATCCTTTTGAGTCTTCTACAGAATTAATTGTGAGGATCATGGACTTAACGGGTGGGTTAGTATATGAAGGTAAAAGAAATGCGGATGGTGGCAATAATGTCGTAACAATCAGTCAATTTAATAGTGCGTTGAATGCTAATCAATTTTATGTGGTATCCATACACTCCACGGATGGAAAGGTCAATTGCTCCGTTAAAACAATAATGAGTAAATAATATATAAAAACAAAAAGAATAAACCATGAAAAAAAGTATCTTATTTTTTATTACAATTTTATGTTGTGTCCTAGGGAGTGCACAGGTTCAACTCCCAAAGTGGGAAAAAGGTTATCTGGATATTCACCATATTAATACAGGTCGTGGAAGTTGTGCTTTTTTGATTCTTCCGGACGGGACAAATATGATGATTGATGCCGGTGATTTTGATAATGAATCATTTGATGCAAAGTATGCTCCGATGTTTGCTCCGCAGGTATTTCCTAACAGTAGTTATACCGCAGGTTCTTCTATTGTAAACTATGTTACTAATCTTTTGGGAAAAGAAAAACCGGAAATAGATTATTTTCTTCTGACTCATTTCCACTCCGACCATTACGGTAGTGTGCGTGACGCTTCCGGTACTTCTGAAAACGGATATCGATTGACCGGGCTGACAGAACTCGGTGATGTGGTTCCCATAAAGACTTACGTAGATAGAGATTATCCGGATTATAACTTTCCGATTGATTTGCGGACAAATGAGTCTGGAAATGGGGGTGTTGAACCACTGACATTTCAGAACTTACTGAAATTTTTAGATTACCAGAAAGAACATAATGGAATGAAACTGGAAAAGTTTGATATCGGTTCAAACAAGCAATTTGTGCTGAAAAAAGACCCGAAATCTTATCCCGGCTTTGAAATCAGGAATATAAAGTCTAACAATCTGTTATGGACGGGTAAAGGTAAAAATACAACACCTTTGTTTACAGTGGAAGAATTGTTGGCTAAGAATGGGAAGTTTAATGATAATCAGATGTCAACAGCCCTTGTTGTTACTTACGGTAAATTTAAGTATTATGCCGGTGGAGATAATTCCGGTTTGGTAGATCAGGATCATGCAGAATGGTATGATATTGAAACCCCGATGGCACCGATAGTAGGAAAAGTTTCGGCAATGTCGCTAAACCATCATAGCAACCGGGATGCTACCAATCGGAATTTTCTGGACGTTCTCGATCCTAAGGTTGTGGTGGCTCAATCGTGGAGTACGGATCATCCGGGGTCCGAAGTTGGTCAACGGTTATTGTCGGCAAATGTCGGTACTCAAAAAAGAGATATTTTTATGACCTATTATCATGAAGAGACGGGTATAGGTATTGGTCCCTGGTTCTCTCGGGGTGTAAAAGCGAAGGAAGGGCATATTGTGATCAGAGTATACCCTGACGGGAAATATGAAGTATATGTATTGGATGCAAGGAAGTCAAATCTAACTGTGCAGAAAAAGTTTGGTCCTTATGTTAGTGAATAATCTGTTGAAATGAAAACAATGAAACGTTTTATTTTATTGACCATTCTTTGTTGTCTGGCACTCGGAGTGAGTGCCCAGACAGCCAAAGAAGAAATATTCGAGAATATCTATCGTTCGGCAGCTAATCATTATGCCTATCCCGAACCCCATTTCACAATGACTGCTCCCCCTAAAGGATATAAGCCATTTTATTTGAGCCACTATGCCCGTCACGGTTCCCGTTATCGTGTGAATCCTGATGACTACACGAAGCCGTTGGTGATTCTTCGCGAAGCAGAGAAAGACGGAACGCTGACCGAACTGGGAGAAAAGACACTTTGCCTTGTTGATAGCCTTGCACGAATGGCGAAAGGCAGATATGGTGACCTGACTCCGTTGGGGACACGCCAACACAGAGGTATTGCCCAGAGAATGTTCAATAACTTCCCTGAAGTTTTTCAAGGTACGGCGGCAGTGGATGCTCGCTCTACGGTCGTTATTCGTTGCATTCTCTCCATGATGGCTGAATGTCTGCAACTGCAATCCGCTAATCCGAAGTTGCAGATAAAGAATGATGCAAGCTATCACGATATGTATTATATGAATGGCAAGGACGATTATTTCAAGATACAGCGTCAAAAGGAGGAAGTGCTTGCTGTAAAAATGGCTTTCCGCAAAGAACATCTGCACCCCGAACGCCTGATGAAATCTCTTTTCAAGAGTGAGGACTATGTGAAGTGGAAAGTGGATGCGGGCAAGTTGATGAGTTACCTGTTTGAACTGGCGGTTATACTGCAAAATAATGATACGGATTTGGAGCTTTACTCCCTTTTCACAAAAGAGGAGTGCTATGACCTGTGGCTAATTGGTAATTTGGAATGGTATATAGACTACGGACCGTCTCCGCTTACTCAGGGAAAGATGCCTTATGTAGAAGCCAATCTACTTGAAAATATCTTGAATACGGCAGATACTTGTATCGTGAAGAAAGAGAATAGCGCCACCTTACGTTTCGGTCACGAGACTTGTGTGCTTCCTTTGGCCTGTCTTTTGGAACTGGGCGATTGTGCCTATCATACCACTGATGTGAATAGTTTGGCTGATGTGTGGCGTAATTATCGTATTTTTCCGAAAGCCTGCAACATTCAGTTCGTCTTCTATCGCAAAAAAGCAAATGACGACATTCTGGTAAAAGTTTTGCTCAATGAACAGGAAATGAAACTTCCGGTTGAAAGCGATCTTGCTCCCTACTACCATTGGAAAGATGTAGAGGCGTATTACAGGAATAAGCTGGCAACTTTCAGAAAATGAAAATTTAAAAGCAAGTTTTACTTTTATGAATAATACAAAGAAAAGCTCTATCCTCAGTAAGAATGGAGTAAGTTACCTTATGCCCTTCATTTTAATCACCAGTTGCTTTGCCCTCTGGGGATTTGCCAATGATATCACGAATCCGATGGTGAAAGCTTTTTCCAAGATATTCCGTATGAGCGTGACTGATGGGGCATTAGTACAGGTTGCTTTCTATGGCGGCTATTTTGCGATGGCCTTTCCGGCAGCCATGTTCATACGTAAGTTTTCTTATAAAGCCGGGGTACTTTTAGGATTGGGTATGTATGCTTTCGGAGCATTCTTGTTTTTCCCCGCCATGCTTTCGGGAAGCTATTATCCGTTTCTTATAGCCTACTTCATCCTGACGTGCGGGCTTTCGTTTCTTGAAACCAGCAGTAATCCTTATATCCTCTCGATGGGGACGGAGGAAACAGCTACCCGTCGTTTGAATCTGGCTCAGTCGTTCAATCCGATGGGATCGTTGCTGGGAATGTATGTAGCGATGAATTTTATACAGAATCGTTTGAACCCAATGGATACGATGGAACGCAGTCAGCTTTCTGCTACTGATTTCGAAGCGGTTCGTGATTCTGATTTGGGTGTATTGATTGCTCCCTATCTGATTATCGGCATTGTGATTCTGGTGATGTTGATACTGATTCGTATGGTGAAAATGCCAAAGAATGCCGACCAGTCTCACGACATCAATTTCTTTCCGACATTGAAACGTATCTTTTCTATCAGTTATTACAGGGAAGGGGTGATTGCCCAGTTCTTTTATGTCGGTGCCCAGATTATGTGCTGGACGTTTGTCATACAATATGGCACACGTTTATTCATGTCTCAGGGGATGGGAGAAAAGGCGGCGGAAGTGTTGTCTCAGCAATATAATATTGTGGCGATGATCATTTTTTGTGCAAGTAGGTTTATATGTACTTTCATCTTGCGCTATCTCAGTCCGGGGTTGCTGTTGAAGGTTCTGGCTATTGCGGCTTGTGGATTTACAATTGGGGTTATCTTTATTCAGGATATCGGGGGAATGTATTGTCTGGTGGGTGTATCTGCCTGTATGTCATTGATGTTCCCTACGATTTACGGAATAGCTTTACAGGGATTGGGTGATGACGCTAAGTTTGGTGCTGCGGGTTTGATAATGGCGATTCTGGGCGGTTCGGTGCTGCCACCGCTTCAGGCGAGTATTATTGACATGCAAATCTTGTTCGGTATGCCTGCTGTGAATATTTCATTTGTACTTCCTTTTATTTGTTTTGTGGTGATTATAATTTATGGACATCGTTCTTATGTAAGAGAGAGAAGACGGTGATGGTTGACTTAATACATTATTTTTAAATACTTTATTAATTATGGAAATTGAAGAATTGCGCGATGCGCTGAAAATGGCCAGTGATCGCGAGTATGCGCTTATTGAAGAGTTGCTGGTATGTGTTGATAAAAAAAGGTTTGATTAAGCAAATCCGGCAAACAGAGAAAAATGACACGCCCGCGAGGGTGGAGTATTACGGTAACCCGAAAGTCGTTGTCCGGGTTCTTGTGAAGTTGATAGAGCAAGGGAAGCTACGCTATAATGGTGAGGAAAATTACTCACGCATCATCCGTACGCTGACTGCGGTGGTGGATGTGGTGAATGAATCGACGGGAAAGATTATGAGCGGGGAGTCGCTGGTATCGTATGCGAAGTGGATACGGTCGGGGGAGTTGCCGGAGGATTAAGGAATAAGAGGGTGTCTCAAAATATTCTTGAACTGCACCCTCTTATTCCGAACTTGCATGTGTTTGTATTACAATATTTCCGTTTTATATACCTCCTGTATATATTGTAGTATATAATTTTTGCTTTGTATCTCCTTTATATGTATATTTGTTGGAACAATCATAACGCAAAAAATGGAAAATAAAGGATTAAGGCATTATCAACAGGAAGCTATACAGAAAGTTATTCCACTTATTCATCAGGAGAGTAGAATTTTAATTTCGATGCCGACTGGGACGGGGAAGAGCTTCACAATAATAAATATAGTGTATGAGTATTATCAACGCAGGGGCGGCGTTAAAGAAGAAAAAATACTTTTCCTTGTTGATAGGTCTGTAGTAGCGGATAGTATAAAAAGGCTGGCATTGGAAAAATTTGATAGTGTACAGGTCTTGAAATCTATTACTGATGCACAACCGACTATATCAATATGTAATATACGTACTCCTACATTGACAAATGGCTTTGAAAAACTACCATCAACCTATTATGATATTATTGTTTTTTTTAATTGTGAAAGGTTTCCTTTTAGTTCTTCCAATTTTATAAATTTATTGCATCATTTTGATGTGAGTTGCAAAATTGGCGTAACATCGGTTATAAATGATTCTATTTCTTCGTATTTTGGGGATGTAGCTTATAGATACACATTGAATGCAGCTATTACTGATGGAGTATTAACTAGCTATAAAATAGTAATCCCAACTGATTCTTTTGAATTCAACGAGCAAGAATTATCAGTTGAATATCTTTCAACATTGGCAAAGTCAATTTTAGAATTTATTAGCAATGACAAAACCATTGTTTTTTGTAAAAATATAGATTACGCAAAAAAAATATCAGCAGAAATAATAAAGATAACAGGGCAGGAGAATTATGCAAGAGCTGTGGTTTCAAATAGTGAGAGCGCAGTTGTTTACGACACGATAAAGAGATTTAAGAATGATGATCAGTTGAAGGTGTTGACAACTGTCGAATTATTAGCTGATGGAGTAGTTTTACCTAACGTTAAATATCTGATTATACTAAAACCTATAAAATCTGAAACTATATTTTTAAAATTAATTCCTAATTTTCTGGGACCGTATCCGGCAAAGGAATATCTGACAGTAATTGATTATACAGGGAGTATACATAAAGTTCCTGAACGATTCTTTCAATATGACAAAAAAAATGATGTTAATGAGCAGCCTGCTGTATTTGTGGGGGCACAAGCAAAAATATTATTTCGTGATAATTCTTTAGAAGGAGTTATAGGTGTCAATGATATTGCAGAAGAATTAGCAAATCTTATAAATATAATGCCCAATGAGTCTGGGCGGATGATTGGAATTTTCGGTGAATGGGGTAGGGGTAAAACTTTTCTAATGAAATATATATGGGATAATTTGGAAAAGAAAAATAGCTTTTATAAAGTAGATTTTCAGGCTTGGAAATACCAAGAAACTCCTGCTGTTTGGGCATATCTATATGAAAAAATAGCAGATTCATATTATAATTCAACGACGAACATTTTTAGAAAATTATATCGTAGATTCAAGTTGAATTTTTATCGTCTTGGGTGGTATAACGTTCTGTTTTTCTTGATATATTTTTGTATTTCTCTGTTCGTCCTTAATTCCGCAACACTATTATAAATTAAACTTTTTAAGTACCTGAGCAACAA
>ERZ1027074.230-NODE-230-length-33137-cov-6.235052_pt1 | contig 33137 bp, 40 predicted proteins | sample MGYA00519417_ERZ1027074 | MGnify/ENA primary metagenome ERZ1027074 (study PRJEB26926, sample SAMN06164770) | human gut metagenome | biome: ENVO:00009003; feature: ENVO:2100002; material: ENVO:00002003 | host: Homo sapiens | place: USA | collected 2012 ...
TCTCGTGGGCTCGGAGATGTGTATAAGAGACAGGAAGTACGGGAAGGACCAAAAGGGTATTTCTGTTCCAACTACAAAAACGGATGTCAGTTGAATGGTTTATGGAAAAACGCCTGCTGGGTAAACATTACTGCTAAAGACGTCAAACAGCTTCTCGCAGGAAAGACTATTGAAAAAGCTGCAAAGACGAAGAGCGGGGAAAGTTACAAAAAAAAGCTTATCTATGATATCAAAAAAGGTGAAATCCACGAAGTTTAACTTTCATCAAATTCTTCCAGTTTACATACGCGGAGCTTTCAAAAGCCAGCTCCGCGTTCCATTCAAAAACACAAATTTTCCCATTTTTCTTTGACGTTTTTTCAAATGGCTCAATATATAAGTTGTAAGGAGAAAAATGGGAAGAAAATAAACAAGAGAGGGATTTTTTATGAATGAAAATGAAAGAAACGCAATTCTTGAATATGAGCAGATTTTACAAGGGAAAAGCTCCCGAACGAAGCTTTCAACGACGTATTTTAGGGCAGACTCAAACGAACAGAACCACAAGACGGCTGTCCATATTTTAAGATATATTTTCACAAAGATATACAAATGGACACCGCTTGACGTAATGAATAAAGCATCAAAACAGATGATTTCTGATCTGAAGATCACAATCCCATATAGCAAACTGATTTTTCCAAAGGAAATGAATCCGAAAAGGGATTATTTCTACCTTGCAAAAATTCTGTTTCCGGAAGAAATCAAATCATTTGGGAAATACGACCGGGTTCTTTATCTATACAACCAAGTACGCCAAAGGAAAGCTCAGTTCCCGGAAGGGTATTTCTCAGAGCCGGGACAAGGAGAATACCGTGCAGGCATCTGCTTACACCAGGCAATCACTGATTCCCAGCAATTCCGGAATGAAGATGAACTTTATGAATTCTTTTCAGATGAGTCAAAGGCGCACGCTTTTTTGAAGAAATATAAGCTGGACAACGTATGTAGAATTACATTCCGAACACCTTTGGATTATCTATATGCAGCGCTTCCTGACGGACAGGACAAGCCTCTTTTGTACTTCAATCTTAAACTTCAAAAACTGTGTGAAGAAAAACAAATGCTCGGACAGTGGGATAACATGGTAAAAAAACACAAGAAATCCAAAAGCAAAAAACCAAAATATGCTTAAAGGATACAGGAAAAAAATGAGAAAGACACATACACACCGGGAACCAAAAGGAACTTTAAAGTGGTCGCTGTTGTTCAAACAATAACTATTACATTTCCGGCATGCAATGAGGTGGAGAGATTATGGCAATAAACTATGTAGTCCGTGTATCGGACGGGGAAAATGAAATTTACTACCAGCGCAAAAAGCTTTACGATATGGGACTACGTTTTAACAAGCGTGCCGGGCGAGGTGATTCTTTTTACGAAAAGAAGTGTGAAGAGAATGAAGCACACGCCATCGAGAAGTTTGCAGAACTCAATGGGTTAAAATGCATCCTTATCCCGGAACAGTACACACGCTCTGATAATTACCGGAAAGAGTTCTTTAAGGCACAGAAACCGGTCAATAATGCACTGTACCGATGCGCTTACTGTGGTAAGAAATTCACATTCCAGCAGATCCAAGTTGACCATATTTTCCCTGTCAACGAACTTTCTTACAGCGGAATTGTAAGAAAGAGAGCAGCATCTTACGGAATCGCAAATGCCAATGATGTCAAAAACCTCTGCTGTGCATGTAAAAAGTGCAATCTGAAAAAAGGAACGAAACTCGGCATGTGGGTAATCCGTGGATTTCTCGGCAAGCATGAGGCGTACTGGAAGGTGCGGCATATTGCAAAGGCAATAGTCTTCTGGTTATGCATTATATTTGCGATCTCCTTTTTAAAAGAAAATGCCCCGGAATTTTTCCAGACATTGACCAAGCTTTTCCTGTATCCTTTTGCATAAGTCAAGAACCAAAAAACAGCAGCACGAAACGCAAAAAGAGGTAATATATGTAATGTTTCTATGGATTCATTTTAAAAAGAAATTACGCGGAATATCGGAAATCGAAAAATTTTATATGGAAGACTGTCCCAATACAGCCGGCTATACACTTGAGTACATCTTGGGGCAAAGCGACAGCTGGTTGGAACAAAAGCACGACTACATACAGTGGCTTTTCCCGACAGCCAAATCCAGCTGCTTTAACCCAAAAGCGCCGGTGATTTCCCAAAAATCTGCTGACAAACTCATTCAAAAATACGGCGATGCTTTAAAAGAAAAGATTATCAAGAGCTTTTTCCGGATGGCAAAATTTTACGGCTTCCGCGTGTTTTATATCGTTGGAAGTTCCGTCATTGTTGAACCAGACGATATGCTTGAGAAAGGCTGGCTTTCAAAGGGAAACCACAACTTTCTGCGGTTGACCAGAATCATGGAATCCCTGCAGCTGTTCGGACTTGATAATCATTACAAAGCCTTAAAAGAATGTCTGCTTGTTATTGCCGCAAAATATCCGGAAATCATTGGAGAAAAAACAAGAACGTATTGGGAAGACTGTTAAAAACTACAAAAAATCTTGAATTTCCTTTGACGATTGACAAAAAGGATCAATATATAAAGTGAAAATGTAATGAGCATTTTACATAAGAAAGAAGGAAAATTTTATGAAGAAAGCATACGAAGATTATTTGCAGTTGAAGCCTTATCAGTTCGTTTCATGGTTAAGCCAGCAATTTGATATTGATACCCCGTACACGTTTACCACAGAAGATGACATTAACCGTGGACTTGAAGTTCTCTCAGTATACGCCCAGAATATCAGCTTTTTGGAAGATATGCAGTCTTTCTGCAAGCTGTACTGCAGAGAATTAAAGAGACTTGGACCGGCAACCAAAAGTTCCTACGAGGATATGGTTGACCGTGGAGCAGCGATCGATAATAAGATTTCCGGATTAAAAGTTTTATACCAGGCACTCAACAAGAATATCACATTGATCTCTGACCAGCTGAAACGCCCTCAGGAACATACCATCAGCAATTCTAGTCAGAACGGGCAGTGGAAAAACACTGGCTACCAGAACCGAAAACACTGACGCACGAAAGAGACTGCAAAAGCAGCCTCTTTTTTTTGGGGCATAAAAAATAAGGCTGTAAAAACAGTAATTCATATTAATGGTAGTGAGAAATGAAAGAAAGAGGGGGAAACAACATGGATATAGAAGAGCTCTACAACGTGGTGTTTGACGATTATGGGAATATCAAGGTATGTGGTAGACAGCAAACGAAACAGCTGATCCTTGCCTGCCAAAAAATAGACAGTACCATGGATTTTGGCGATCCGCGTACGGGATTTATGAATATTACAAACATCTGCATGCTTCGGACACGCTTAAGAAAAAACAGAAAGGAATCGTGAATTTATGCTTTCAACAATACAGATTTATTCGCAGAGATTTTTCCAGGAAGCGATACTTATGACAATTAAGCAGCCATCAAAACCTGGGAAAAGTGTTAATTCCAATGCAGGGGTAGCTTCCGTCAACGAACTGAATACTTATTTCACTAATGCCATTTCCTATGCCGGATATATTGTTGTGGCACTTGGAATTATCTCGTTAATTCTTGCTTTTGCAGAAAGCAGCATGAACTCAAAAGCAAGAGGCTCAATGCTTGTCGCCGGCGGTGCGATCATGGTATCCTTTGCTGCCGTTATGGATAAACTCCGGATCGGAACAGACTCAACCGGAGCTTCTGTTGCAAAGAAAACACTCACCATGATAGGAACCGGTATGACATTAGTGGGCGGTATTCTGCTTGCATACAGTGTCATTCAATATATCATGGCATTTATCCATTCTACTGCTGATGAAAGTGCAAACGCGTCCAAAGGGCTTGCTGTCGGCATTGCATTTTCCTGCGGCGGTGGGATCATGAAAGGATTAAAGGGTATTCTTGCCAGCAATAGCCACGGCACTACAAGAATTGTCAAATATGTCGTATACCAGGTTATCGCAAATGCGGCAACTTATGTAGGTGTCGGAATGATTCTGTACGGAATTATAAACTATCTGCTTGCCTACAGGGATGAAAATGTTGAATCAAAAATGAAAGCAAGCATATATTTCGCCATCGGACTCGGACTTACTTCCGCACGGGTTATTATCCATAGTGTAACCAAACTTGGCTACTACAAATAAAAACTACCTATTATGGAACATATAGATCAGCACACCGCACAGCGGTCCTCTGGAGTACCAGAGAAGAGAATGGAAGAAAGGAGGAAAAGGTAGATGTCACAACTTATAGACAAAATCGTACAGGCGTTTAACTCCATCCTGGAATACCCTGTAAAAAAGCTTCTCGAGAACGCAATCGGAGAACAGCAGTTAAAATCCGTATTGAAGTTCCTGCAGTTATCAGCAAGCGGCGGATCCGGAAATCCAAATTACGCAAAAGTATTTGAAATGATAAATCTTATATTCAGCGTATTAAAACCGATTGGCTTTGCATTAGTTGCTACATTTTTCATTATCCATATGATCGAGGTCGTGTCCAAGGATGCCTTGACTTTAGACAGCTTTATCAAAGGATTAATCGGACTTGTATTAGTTATATCAGTTGCGGCAAATGCAGCAGAGATTATGAATGCAATCTTTAACCTTGGTGAAAAGTTACTCATGCTCGTTTACAACAGCATTACTTCCCCTAAGAATGGCACAAACTTAAATTCCGTTATTAAAAATACCGCAAGTTCCATGGTTACAACCTACGGTGCCGGCTCCATAGCAATCGCATTAGTTATCTGGCTTGTCCATCAGATCGTTATCATCGGTATTGATGTAGCTGCATTCTCACGAATTATTGATATCGGCTGGAGAGCCGCATGTATGCCTATCGGTATCGCGAATTCGTTTGAAGGCGGCGTAAATTCTTCTGGTGCAAAATTCTTCAAAGGCTTTGTAGCATCTGTCATATCGGGAGTTGTTATGGTTATCATCTGTGCAATTGGGTTTTCCTTATCAGCCGCTTTATTATCCTCACAAGCAGCCAGTCTTGCAACAAAATTTGTACATAAAGGAGCCATGACATTGATTGCAGAAGTAATCGCTGTAGAATTTGCGACCATGGGAGCTGCAATCGCTGCACCAACAAAAACAAAAGAATTGTTTAATTAATACATTTTTTACGGCTTATGAAAAACATCGTCATAATTAAGAAAGGAGGATTTTCATGGTATCGAGAAAAACACAGAAAGATGTTGGAAAATTTAAGGCAAAACTTGCCGGACCATTTACTGCCCGGCAGACGGTATTTATCGGAATGGGTACAGCCGTGGATATCCTTGTATGTTCCGCCATGCATGGAGCAGGCTTTGACATCAATGTGATCGCGGCTGTATGCATCTGCATAATTGCACCATTTGTTTTATTTGGCACCGTCAACCCTTACGGAATGACATGCGAAAAATTCTTGTACCAGTTTTACATCTATCATATTGTTGCACCATCTGTGAGGAAATACTGTACGCATACCGCTTTAGACGATATTAACACAGAAATTTCCCCGGAAGACAAGAAAAAGATGGAGATCAAAAAGAAAAAGATGAGTAAACATACAGAAATAAAAGGATACCATTCTTTTGAATAAGAAAAGAGGGCTGCGACATGCAGCTCTTTTTCTTTACCGTGAAATAAGGCTGCAAAAACAGCAATCCATATTGATAATAGTGAGATTAACAAACAAGCCAGAATACTTTTCCCTGTTTTGGCCACGAAATAAGAAGAAAGGAGAGCGGAATTTTCCGCCAAACAACTCATGACAGATAAGAAAAAAATAGAATCAACAAAACATCCCACCAAAATACCAAAAGATGTGCTCACCACCATTCCTTTTACAAGAGTGTACGATGACACAAATACGGATGGTGGTATCATTGAAATTTCCAATGGATTGTACTCAAAATCCTATTATCTTGATGACACAAGTTTCTCTGACCTCGGAGATGAGGAACAGGACGATATCTTAAAATCATTCGAAAGGATCCTGAATACATTTAACCACCTGTATTCATATGAAATTACGGTCAACATTCGTAATATCGACAAAAGCAAATTTAATGAAACGATCCTTATGCAGTATAAGAAAGATGAACTGGATGACCTGCGTGCGGAGCATAACGAGATCATTCTGGATAAGATGCAGGAAGGTAAAAACAATTTAAAGGCGGAGAAGTATATTACCATTTCCGTAGAAGGAGAAAACATCAAAGATGCGCTTGAATTATTCGCTTCCATCGAGAAAGAAATCAATGTGAAATTCAAACACATTAACAATACCGGCATGCGTGCAATTTCACTGAAGGACCGGATGAAAATTCTCCATAACATCTACAACCTCGAGAACGAAGATTCCTTTAATCAGGATTTTAACCCGCGTTCCTTACAGAAACAGGGTATGAGCATAAAAACAGCGATTGCACCAATGTCCTTTGACTTCAAATCTAAAAACATGGATTTCTTCAAGATTGGCGGCATTTACGGACGTTCCATGATTCTCCGCTCTATTCCTGCTAATATCAGCGGAAACCTGATCGAGACACTTTCCTCCGTATCCACCAATATGCTTCTTTCCGTCCATTATGATGCACAGGAGCAGGAGAAAGCAGTCGCGCTTGCCTCTCATCAGGTAACTTCTGTCGGCGGTGATGTTATCAAACAGCAGACATCCCTTTCCAGAAGTGGTGCATCCCCGGACATGATTTCCCCGAAACTGCGTACTGCCCAGCTGGATGCGCAGGAAATGTTGGATGACCTGACAAACCGCAACCAGAAACTTTTCAAGGTTACCGTTGTTGCGACCGTGTTTGCAACCAATGAGAAAGACCTTGATATGTTCACGGAACAAATCAAGACAAAAGCAAAGGAAAATGTGTGTTCCATAGGTATCTTATATACCACGCAGGAACAGGGTTTTAACAGTTCCCTCCCACTGGCTAAAAACTATCTGGATGACACCTATCTGGTAATGACCAGCGAGACAGCTTCTGCCGTCCAGCCATTTTCAACGGTCGAACTGCAGTCCAAGGGCGGTTTTTATTACGGACTGAACACCTTGTCCAAAAACCTTATTATTTACAACCGTTCCATTGGAATCAACCAGAATGGTTTTATCCTCGGTTCCCCTGGTACTGGTAAGTCATTCACTGCAAAAATAGAAATGTATCAGACTTATCTTAATACGGACAATACACAGATCTTTGTCCTTGATCCAGAGCAGGAGTACACGGTGCTTGCCAACCGTCTCGGCGGACAGGTATTCTCTATTGAACCGGGTGGCACAACTCACTTAAACCCACTCGATCTCGACATCACAAAAGATTCCGATGGTGATCCTCTCGCCCAGAAAGTAGACTATATCATCTGTATCATTGAGCGTATGCTTGGTGGTAAATCGGAGCTTTCCGGATACGCAAAATCTTTCATTGATGCAACGTTACAGGATTTATACCGTCCGTATATCGCAGATCTGGAAAGCAGGGGGGTTACGATTGATACAGATACCTGTCCGACATTAAAAGATCTGTACGATATGCTCAGTAAGCACAAGAAACCGGAAGCCAGAAACCTTGCGGCGTCCATCCGTACATATTGTGATGGTACACTGGATCTGTTCGCACACCACACAAACATTGATGTAAACGCCAAAATGGTAACCTATGATACCAGCCATATCGGTACCAACTTAAAGGAATTGGGAATGCAGATCTGTCTGAACGATATCTGGAACCGTATGATTGCAAACAAGAAAAAAAAGATTCGTACCTATTTCTACATTGATGAGGCTCATTTATTCCTGCGTATGCCATCGTCCGCAGAATATATCGCAATGGTATGGAAACGTGCAAGGAAATGGATGGGGACCCCTACCTTTATTACCCAGAACGTAGAAGATATGTTACGGTCCGCAGAAGGAAACACAATTCTTTCTACATCCGATTTTGCCGTTATGCTGTCTCAGTCACCGCTTGACCGTGCAGCATTATCAGAATTGTTTCATATCAGCCCGGAACAGCAGGAATTCTTTACGCATACCGGTTGCGGTGAGGGACTTATTTATACAGCAAAAGCAATCGTGCCATTTGAAAACCATTTCCCGGAAAACACAGAACTGTACAAGATTCTGTCCACAAAGCCGGCAGATGCAGAAGCACTTGCTTAAAAATATATTCCGGGTGTCCAGTGGATGCCCGGTGCTTTTAAAATGAGAGGTGAGGATATGTCAAAAATATGCCCGGAGACGAACGATACCGTGTTGTCACAGGATTGTGTGGAGTGTGAGACAAAACTATGCAAAAATAAAGCACAGCCAACGGATGGTGAGGTAAATACAGGTAAGAAAAGATTGAATTTCTTAAATAATACAGGGAAACCAGAACTTCGATTGTAAGCCCTACAAGTTTCACGCCCGCACATTGCGGGCATTTTTCATTTCAGTCGGGAATTTTTTTTCCTTTCATATTCCTAACGTAAACAAATTGCAATGCATCGAAAGGAGAAAAATATATGAAAAGAGAAGGAATCGTTACGGTGAATTTAAGTGTGTTATTTACAGAATATAACGATGATAATGAGCTAAAAAATCTTATTGATCTTGTAATTGAACCGGAATCATCCAGCATTGGTGATTCGGGAATTATTGACTGTTCTGTGATAGCAGAAGCTCGCATTGAAACTGAAAACGGGGAAGTCTGGGATAAATATGGAGATCCCGGCAATCCTCCAAGCTGTGAATCTGAATATTATTATGACAGCAGCAATATTTTGAAAAAGTTGGAAAAACTTGGATACAATGCCAAGATTATCCATGAGCAGCCAAACTGGCGCAGCTTTGTAGCAGCGTAAAAATAAAAACTATCCGGATAACTTACATCCCGGGTAGTTTTTTGTTTATTCCCTTTGACGATTTTACATTTAGCTCAATATATACAGTATAACCACAAAACCTGTCATAAGAAAATGGAAAAAATATGCGTAAATTCAAGCTAAGAATATGCACAGAATGCAGAAAAATGTATACACCTACATACAACAACCAGAAACAATGCTCGGAGGACTGCCGTATTTCTGCCGATCGGAGAAGAAAGAGGGAACGGCAGAGAGAAAAGAGAAATTCGTTTCATAAACTCCATGTCTGCCGGCAGTGTGGCAAAGAGTTTATTGCAACCACGGCATCCATGTATTGTTCTGATGTGTGTCGGAAGATCGCCCAAAAAGAAAGAGAGCGGAAATACAGGGAAAATGCAGGAGGAAAGTAAGAGAAAAAGGACATAGCTTCGGCTGTGTCTTTTTTGTTTCATATTCTATATGTAAACAAATTCAGAATTTGAAAGGAGAAAATACGATGAAAAAGGAAGAAATTGAAAGATACGTGGCAGCAAGGAACAATACGGTTTTGAATTTTCCCGACCGTGGGCCATGGGGAAACAATAAATATCGTGGAAACTGTAGTGGATGGATAATTGCATATCTCATCTGGAGATATGGTGTCAAATCTCTCGCGGAGCTATTTGCAGGTGGTGGCACAGGATCTGACGTATGCAGGGATATGGATATTCCATATATCGGCGCAGATCTAAATCCAAACCCGGTAAGAAACAATATTCTCACCACTGATGCGGTTTCAGATGAGGTACCGGATGAATTCCGGGACAAAGATATGTTATTCATGCACCCGCCTTATGGTGCTGAAATAGGTATTCCCTATGCAGGAAGTATGTATAAGGATCCAACCGGGAAACTTGCAAAGTCAGATCTCGGACAGATGCCATGGAAAGACTTCATGAAAACGTTAAATGCGATCATCATGAAGTATTATGCTGCAATGGCTCCGGGAAGCAAAATGGCAGTTCTTATGGGAGATGTCCGAAGAAAAGGAGTATACCACTCCATGTTCAACGACATTGTAATGCCAGGGACAGTTTTACAGACATATGTTAAGATGCAGAACAACTGCGTTTCCGATGGACGCACATACAGCAATCGTTTTACACCTATCGGGCATGAGATGATGTATGTGATCGAAAAGGCTCTTAATGCGTACCTAATTAATTACAAAGTCCCATTTGAAAAAGAAATGGATATCCGTAATTCTCAAGCGAGCACCTGGAAAGATGTTGTTTATGCAGCAATGCACAAGCTTAACAAAGACGCGACTATGGAAGAAATTTACGGAGAAATTGAGGGGCACAAAAAATGTGCAAGTAATCCCCATTGGAAAGCCAAAGTAAGACAGGTTTTGCAGTCTGGTCCATTTAAGTCTGTCAGACGTGGAGTTTGGAAGCTTGCGGCGGCAGCTTAAAAAATAACTGCATTTAAAGGCACGGCTTCGGCTGTGTCTTTTTTTTTGTTTCATATTCCATATGTATAACCAAAATTTCTATCAATGAAAGGAGAAAAATGAAATGACAGAATTAGAAAAATCAAGAATGATGATGGAAAGAAGAGAAAATATTTTGCAGAGTCAAACAGCCAAAATAACTTGCAATTACGTCGAGTACCATAAGATGACAGATCAGATGTTTTACGGAGTACCGTTGACAGAGACACATCTGGCAAAATGTACGGAGAGATTAAAAATCTATCTTGCTAATGGCGGAGCTGGACATATCATGATCAAACTTGGCATCGGGATTGAATTAACTACCAAACAGACTTTATTACTTCCAGAAGAAATTGTATCTGAGCGGTTCGTCTGGTTAAAGGGACCGCGAAAAGGGCAGTTACTGGAAAGACATGAGATCGAAGCTATCGGAATGTTTCTTCCTGGTGGAGCGCTGTATCAAAAAGAGAATAATTACAGATGGGAATAGTCTCATCAATTAATTATTGATATTTTTGGAGGGATAAAATATGCAGAGAAGAAATGGTGAATGTTTCATTCTGCCCGCATAGCGGGTTGTGTAAGGTGAGGAATATACCCATATTCCAACAGGTTGATTACCCGCAGCAATTTGCTGTGCCATGGCAAATACACCTTGCCGGACGTAAAAGATGAAAGGTGATGACGCCTACGCTTAATCAGCGTTCTCCAAGGATAGCACGCGTATGCGTGTAATTACGATGCCACATTATCTATTGTGTGGTCCGCGGGAAAGCCCACTTCCATGTAATAAGGAAGGTTTTAGGGAGGAAATAAATATAAGATTCTTGTCCAATCCAATTTTGGGAATTCAAAATTTGGAGTTGGATAAGGATGAAACATTCGAAAGAAGAATTAAAGCTATTTCAGTCGTTCCCGCTTGATGTGAAGATGGGAAAGACTGCCTTGCGAATAAGAGAACTTGCAGAGCATGATTTTTACGTATCATTTTCAGGAGGAAAAGATAGTGAGGTTGCGGTAGATTTTGTGGCAAGGACATTGTCTGAAATTGGCATACAACAAATGTATGTTGCAAATGTCAATACAGGACTTGAATATCTATCTGTGCAAAGATTCTGTAAACCATTCTGCGAAATGGTATCTAAAAAATATGGCATCAAGATAATTCTTGACACTCTGTATCCGAAAATCACATTCAAAGCGGTATTAGAGAAATATGGATACCCTATCATATCAAAAGAAGTAGCCCAATGTATTTTTGAAGCACGTAAAGGAATTGCAAACGGAGATGGAACGTATTCGTACCGGATTCAGAAGTTAAATGGAACCTACAAAGACAAAAATGGGAATTTAAGCCCTTACAATTGTTCAAAATATAAGTTTTTGTTAGATGCTCCATTTAAGATTTCTCATTTGTGCTGTCATAAGATGAAAAAACATCCCGCTTATGAATATGAGGCACTTACCGGAAGAATTCCATTGATTGCAACAACAACAGAAGAGAGCAGGGCACGAAAAAGTGCCTGGTTAAAACATGGATGCAACGTTTTTGACGCCAAGCGCCCATTATCCGCACCATTTTCTTTTTGGACAGATAATGACATACTTACTTATATCCATCAGGAAAATCTTCCTGTTGCAGATGCATATGGCAAAGTTGTTCCGGAGGATGATGGGATTGATGGACAGATCAACATGTTTGAAGAAATCGGATATGAAGGCTGCCGGTTTAAAACAACGGGATGCCCAAGAACAGGCTGTATTTACTGTCTGTTTGGAATAACGCAGGACACCAACAGAATCATACGGCTATACGAAATGGAGCCAAAACGGGCAGATTACGTGCTACGTGGAGGAAAATTTAACGATGAAGGAATGTGGATACCATCAGATGAAGGGCTTGGTTACTGGTACATATTGGACTGGCTGGCCAGGCACGGAATAGATGTTCCATATCCAGACAAGGAAAAATACCGATTATTTTAATTTAAAGAGTCTGCTGCAGCAGGCTCTTTTTTTATCTCATATTAAAGAATGTAAGCATTTTGATCATCGAAAGGAGAAATGTAACCATGAGCTATTACAAAGTAAAAAGCATCAATTTTAAGAGAACAACCGGACAGATCTTTGTCACATGCGCGGATTCCGGTTCGCGGCCGCTTTACTACGAGCGGTTTGAATACGATCCACTGGATTCCAGGATTACAGATTTTGCAGGAAAATGCAAAGAGTTCTGGATGGAAGTGCTTGCGGGGAATTACCAATTTTTGAAAAGCAACCGTTGGTACGATGCCGAAAGAAAGGCGTGCGAGAAAATGCAGCAGATCGTAGATTACACAGATATCGGACAATATGATTTCATGTGCAATACTTCTTTCCGGAGTCAGCTGCAGAAGTATGTTGTAAAGGCCTATCTTGTGCCGCTTGCGACAAAAGAAGAAGTCACACCTGACGCGGCTTTTGAGGCAAATTTCATTGGAAACTGTAAGAAGGAATGGAACAGAGTTGCAGAAGAGTGGAAAAAGAATAAGCAGATTCCTATCCGGAGCGCCCTGTTTTCCAGTGTTTTCCCTGACTGGGACAGCCTTCTCCACAATTCCAAAAACCAGACGATTGTTGCAAAAAAGGAATACTACAACAACCGTGGACTGCTGGACAATGCAGATGAGACCGCTATTTTCCTTCCGGAAGGAAGCGGGGATGACTGGGGGAAGATTGCCTATGCAAAGACTGAAGATCTCCCGGAGATCCTGAATAAATACCCGCAGCTCACCGGCGCGGTCACAGTCGAGGCGTCTTACCAGTCTGAAGAACGCGCCGCCATGGATGGCTACAAAAAGATCTTCCGGAAACCGGATGGTATCATCCTGTATGCCAAAGAATGCGATCACCATGAGACAACGTGGGCGGAAGTCATTGGATACGGGGAGGTGTATTAATATGCTTTTACTTATCACATTTCCTAACGAAACGATGCCGTTCATTGAGGATGGGCTTTCAGAAGAAGAATGCATCCGTGCAATCAACAAGGCAAAAGAACTTGGATGGGAATTTCAGGAAAACCGTTACGTTGTGGAATCTGACAGAATTATCATTCATGCATGGAAACGTAATCCGACCAGAGAAACGAGGAAGAAAAAGAGATATTACATTTTTGGCGACAAGGTGCTTTTGGTAACATCATTGGATTGTCCGGAGGAAATTCTGGCAACAAAAGAACTCCTTTCATATGAGAAAGGCATTTCGGTAAATGCAATTTCTGCCGTAGAAATCTAAGAAAAGGGGAAATACGTGGAAATTCGTGCTTTTTATCTCTTTTTTGAAAGGAGAAAAGGAATGGAAGAAAAATGGTGTGAAGGCTTGTCTTCAGATGAATGGGAAGAAAAATATGATTCGACTGAAAAAATGCGTTTTCTACATGGAAGATGCGACCAATGGCTGAATTCAAATTTTCAAGAAGGAGACAAGTGCATCGCTATCACAGAATATCGTAATGAACTCGATGGTCTTGGACTACTTCATTGCTGTTTATTAAGAAATGGAAAATATAAGGATGTACGTGGAGAAACAGAGAATTTCCAAGATGTGCTTGATACGTTTGATTATGGGGAATACAATATCGAAACATACGATTGCCTTAAAGATTTTAATAACCGGTTGTTTTCTTTGGAAAAATCATTTAAGTTTAGGATTAATAACAAAAAATAATTTCTTAACACAGCTATATTATAAAAGAGTACGTGCCATAATTATGCGTACTCTTTTTTTTATCTCATATTCCTTATGTAAATTATTTCAACATCGAAAGGAGATTTCACTACTATGGAAAATGAGAAAAACGAGGAATTGATCACAATCGAGGTACCGATTACTGCAGTTGAGCATGGTTCAATGACACTTTCTTTTCCGCCTAATACTGCATTAGATGAAATTGAACAGACAGTCCTTGCTTTAGAGCGTTATGGAAATGCTGTCTGGGCAAACCGGAAAGTTACTGTTGATTCCATTCCAATGCCAGATAGCAAAGAATCTGTTGAAGCATCTGTAAGCGTCCATCCGGAAGAACTCAGAGAATATCTTCTCGAACAGGGAATTTGGGAAAGAGAAGTTGATGAACTTCTCAGCAATTTTAATCAGGTTAGCGAAGATGATCTCAACATTGCTGCAATCTTTGATTCTGCCACTGATCTCGGAGAAAATTACATTAATAATGTAGTCGGGAAACTGGATCATCACATTGATGCTGTTCTTGATTACTCAGCACTTGGCGAGCAGATTGCAGAATCTGATAATGAGTACGTAAGTCTTAGTAGCGGTCGCATTGTTGAGTTTGAGCTGTAGCATATTATTTACCCGATGCACCGGGAATTAAAAATTGAGGTTCCCGTGCATTGGGAACCTCTTTGCTTACCCGGTCATATTCCGGGAGAAAGAGAGGAAAATATGTATATCTTAAATGGAGAATTAGTAGCTGTAAATCACGAGACCGCAAACAGAATCAAAACATTTCTTTTCCAGTCAGAAGTTGTTCCTGCAAAGCAACGTGTCTACCTGCATCTGGAAGGCAATAATCTGACCGTTAATCTGGATGATATTCAGGGATACGGAAATTGCGATGAAAGACTTAAGAATTTCATCAAAATGTGTTGTGAAGCAGGAATTACCACTTCCGGAAGAATCGACTATTCCGGCGATTTTGAAGGTACATACGTGATCACAGAAAATGTTCTTGAGGATCTGACACAAGAGCAGATGGCGCTCAGAAACGTATCGAATGATGAGCTGATAGCAGAACTGACACGCCGACTTTCCCGCTGACACCACAAACGAAATACAGCCAATTGTATTTCAGACAAGAAAATGCTATACTTAATGCATCAAATATTACCCTGACAGGAGGGATCAGTATGAGCGCATTTGGCATCATTGGGATGGCTGCATTTTCCCTGATTGGCGGGGCCATATGGGGATACATCTGCTACAAAAGTGAGCAGCACAAGTAATCCAATAAAACACATAAAAGAGTTCGCATATGCGGGCTCTTTTTTTTGTCAACAGAAATATTTCATCTCATATTACTGATGTAAACAATATACACCATCGAAAGGAGAAAATGAGATGAAAGTAAGAAAAATGAGAGAATTATTAAAGGAACAGAACGCAAGCTCAAGTGTATTTCTGGATGAAATCAACGACCTTAATTGCGGACTTGTTAAAGTTGCAGAACAGGGGAACAAAGTTGTTTTGTACAGTATAGCAGAGGTTAACGGGAAACCGGATACATACAAACCATCGTGTATTGTATCCACTATGACACTGTTTATATGTTTGAAAAAATTCCCGGACGACTACGATGTTGTAATGGCATCCGGAGATCCGGTACTTTTTGTTGTGAGCCGCGTCAATGATAATGACTCGGTTGTTCTTGAAGACGAGAATGTCAATGACCTGTCTTCCGAACTGGAAGCCCGTTTTGCAACTGCAGTCGAAGAGCAGTGGGACGAGCTGTATTTCTTCATGGATCTGCTGGATACCGGGTTTGCCCTGGCAGATATTAACAAATACTGCCCGGAAAAATACGAATATTCCAAGAAATTTATGGAAGAACATGGATTGATTTCTGATGTGATTGATGACGAAACTGGAGAAAAATACGATCCAAAAGATTTCGTCATCGAAACATGCCCTGTCTGCGGCAGGGAAGAAGTTATCCGCATCAAAGGCGTATCGCGGTGCAGATGCGGGTATCCGCTCGCCCCGTGCAGTGTCTGTGAAAGCTGCGACTACGCAACTTGTCCTTATGGCTGCAACGGCACCGAAGAGGATACTGAGAAGCCATGTGACCATGATGCGCTTCCTGACAGCATTCAGGAAAAACTGTATGCATTACTTTAAAAACACACCAAAGAAGAACCTTCCTGGTTCTTCTTTTTTTTTGCCGTATAAGCCAGCACAAAATTTTCATTTCATATTGTAAGTGTAAACATTTTTGGTTTTGAAAGGAGGAAAATAATATGAAATTAAAGAATTCAGATGCAGCAAAATTAATTTTTTCCAAGAAAGCATATCTTTCAAGATTATGTGATATTTTAGGGAGCCCTCATGAACTTAGGGATTACTTAAAGGAAATGGAAAACAAATATCCGTTTTTGAAAATGGTAATCAGAAAGGATATCGAATATTATAGTAAACAGGCCGAGCAATACGACCAAGCAGCAGAAGAAGCATACAAGGATTGGCTAGTCATGAAGGAAGAAAAAATTTTTCAAGGTGGTTGTTTTGACTGTCCTCAAGGAAATGGTGAAGGTGGTTGTACAATCCCTGGATATTGCTTGAAATGCGATATTGAAGAATAGCTGGAAAATCTTACGGAACACGAACAAAAAACTGAAATTTGAATCAAAGAATTTACTATGTTAGAAATGATTTTAAAAATTGATGGAACAGTTGGAAATTTTCCAACCTTGAAAGAGTTTCGCGAGTCAGGCGAAGGACTTACTGTTGGTGGGTTTTGTTTCCGTGTCCAGGTAAATGGGAAAATGCTGGATGTCAATTTTGATTTCCCGGCATATGCCGCAAATGTTCTGAGCGATAACACCTTAATGTTTGAAGCCGGCGCAGCGACGTTTTTCTCAAACCACAACGATCATCTGGACGAGTGCTATGATGAAGAATATGCCAAAATGGGGATTTCCAGAGCGGATCTTACTGGGGAAGTGCTTTCGTCTGCAACAGAAATCCGAGAGGTTGCCATCGACTGTGATTACAGCATACACCTTAAAATTTTGGATATTACATTCATCGAAGATGGAAAAAGCTACCATGTTGACAAAGATGTAGTTGAGAAGTTTTCGCTGACTGGAAATGACACGGAATATTACAGATGGAAGATTGATCAGCTTGAAAAGCTCAATCTGGAACATCAACGCAATAACAGACTTTCAGAAATTCTTGCCGTTGAGAGACTTTGTAAATCCATTGGATATGGAAATGTCATGGATATCGCAAGCGGCCTGTGGGCGACCGAAGAGGGCGTTCCCATGCATGTCCCGACTGTGGAAGCCTACCTGACCGAAGATGGGAAAGAAACGGCACGGATGGCCTTAAATGCAAGGATTGAGGAAATCAAAGAATTAAAGCATCTTCTGCTTTTCTAGGCTGTTTATATATCAGGAAGAACACCTGTTAATACACTAATCTTTAAAGAGTACATAAACAGTGTACTCTTTTTTGTTTCATATTACAGATATAAGAAGAATTTACGTATTGAAAGGAGAGTAACTATGAAAGTAAAAGAAATTACAAGAAAATGTTCTAAAACAAATTACGAAGGAGGAATCCTGTATAGAGTATCTTTTACAGATATTCCGGATTACGCAAAAAATATGTGGAGAGAACATTCTGCAGAAGCTCATATGGCTCTTACAGAACCAGTTCTTGAAATGCAAGCCGTTATTACCCCAAACAAAAAGCTCCATGATGTCAACGTTGGATATCAGTTCAACAGCTATGTTGAATTTCCACTTGAGGCAATAGATACCATTCAGATGGCAGATGATTTTATTAAAACCGTTGACTCAGAAGGAAACGTACTCCCGGATGCGTATAACCCGCAAACTGGAGAAATTATGGGAGACATTGAGTGGAATGAGCTTGTCACTGATCTTAAAAAAACAGAACAGTTAAAATCCATTTCCCTTTATTTTCAGCTAATGAATGACCGTCCAGAAGAGTTTGCAAACACAGGACTTATTAATATTGAAAAAAATATTGACAAGTTTATGGTCGCCGCCCAAGTGTTAAATAAACCTGTTGGTGTAGTTTACGAGAGCAAATATCATTTAATGGTTGTGGATATCTGCATCGGAAAAAATGGATATTATACTTATGAACGTATTATTCCAAAAATTCAGGGGATTGCGGTTGCTGTTCTTGCGGAATGGAGTGGAAGATTCTTCCTTTTGAAACAGTACAGACATGCATTACGTGACTGGCAGTATGCAATTCCAAGAGGATTTGCAAAAGATGGACTTTCCGGAAAAGATAACGCTGTAAAAAACGTTATTGAAAAAACAGGTTGCACGGTCAGCAATATTACTTATCTTGGTACAACGGTAGCAGATAGTGGGTTATCTGGAACAAAGGTTGCTGTCTATCATGCAAAATGCTCAGAACCGGATTTTAAATACGGAACTGGCAATGCCGCACAGCTTGTTAGTGTGAAACCAGAAGAATTGAAAAAAATGATCCATGACGGAAAGGTTACGGATGGATTCACCATGACAGCATTAATGATGTATCTTGCCAAGAAAACAAATTAGGAAATGATGAAAAGGCTTGCAGCAATGCAGGCTTTTTTATTTCGTATTAAAGAATGTAAACATAAGTTTTAAAAAAATTATACTTTTCTCTTGACATAGTGGCACAATGACACTATAATTAAATCATAATCACGGTGGCACAATGACACTATAAATAGGAGATAATGTAAAATGATTAAAAGAGATAAGAATGGATTAACTGAAGAAGAATTTTTACAGGCATACAAACCAGGTGATTATGACCGGCCATCCGTAACTGTAGATATGGTGGTATATCGGTTAAAAGAGAATCTTTCAAGTTTGCAGCTTCTTTTGATCCGGCGCAAAAATCATCCGTATATTGATTGCTGGGCACTTCCTGGAGGATTCATTGGTATGAAAGAATCAGCTTATGAAGCTGCCTGTCGGGAATTAAAAGAGGAAACAAATTTATCAGACGTCTACCTTGAACAGCTATACACTATGACACAGCCGGACAGAGATCCGAGAATGAGAGTAATTGACATTGTGTATACTGCATTGCTTCCATATGGAAACGTCCAGAAAGAACATGCCGGAGATGATGCAAAAGATGCCGCGTGGTTTGATGTGCAATTTACAGAAGATTCTCTGATCCTTTCTAATGAAGATCGGAATATTTCTATTTGCTATAAGCTGGATTCAAAGATTTTCCATAATGGAATTTTGGAAATAAAAAATTATGTTCCTGCCTTAAAAAGCGGAGAATCTTTAGCTTTTGACCATGATCAGATTGTGCTGGAGAGTCTTGAGCGGATGAGAAATAAACTTCAATATACAGATGTTGCGTTTAACCTTGTACCGCCAAAATTCACCCTCCCGGATTTACAAAAAATCTTTGAGGTTATTTCCGGGAGAAGCATGGAAAAGAAAAACTTTCGGAGGAAAATAGCTCCAAAGGTTGAAAAACTGCCTGGAGAAACTGAAAAACCGATTACAAGTATTAAACCAGCACAATTATACCGGTATGCAGGGGGGAATTAGAAATGGTTACAGGAGTTATGCTGACAAGAGCACAGCCTTTTCACAAAGGGCATATGGACGTTGTAAACCAGATATTAAAAGAAAATGAAAGATGCCTGATTGTAATAGGAAGTGCAAACAAATGTAACACAGAAAGAAACCCACTGATGATTACTGACCGTACACGCATGATTACACACGTTCTTAAGTGGCATAACCTGACACAGTCAACAGTCCAGCTTCTTCCCTTGTGTGACTGGAGTATGGAGAACGCTTACCAGTATGCGCAGGAATGGGGAAACTTCCTGTATTACAATATCGTCAATGCAATTCAGCAGAAAGAATTTGCTTTTTATTACAACGATGATCCAGAGACCGTAAAAAGATGGTTCAATCCGGATATCAGCAAACGTGTTACCGTAAGATCTTCTGTCCGGGTACGTGATGTTTCCGGAACAAAGATACGTGATGCTATTTTATCCCATAATGAAGAGTATCTGAAAAAAATGTTGGATCCGCCGGTTCTTGAAGAACTTGATTACATTCGCTTTATGTTACAAAATTCAAATAAACCTGACTATATTTTACCTTAAATCCGCAAGGGGGAATTTTCATGAAGATATTAGTAGTTGTTGACATGCAGTATGATTTTACAACTGGTCCACTCGGAAATAAAGAGTGCGTAGCTGTAATTCCAAATGTAATTTCTGCAATCAAAAATGATACCTATGATCACATTATTTTTACGAAGGACACACATCAGAATAATTACCTGCAGACGCAGGAAGGACAAAAGCTTCCTGTTCCACACTGTATTGAAGGGTCAGATGGATGGAACATTGTTGATGAAGTGTTTTGTGCAGCCGATGGAAAACATATAGATGTCGTTTGTAAACCTACTTTCGGAAGCATTGAACTTGGAGGGTTATTAGAGAGATATTCTGACGAAAGCGAAGAACCAGTTGAGGTTGATTTCTGTGGGGTATGCACAGGCATCTGCGTGATCAGCAACGCTATGATCACAAAAGCTTTTATTCCGGAAGCAAAGGTGTGCATCATCGAAAAAGCATGTGCCTGCGTAACACCACAGTCACATCAGACTGCAATCGAGGCTATGAGAACCTGCCAAATTGATATTATTTAGAAAAGAGGGAGAAGAATATGGTATTAAATCAGATTATTAACAGTTTATTAGAAACCGATATGTACAAATTCAGTATGGGAGAGGCCATCTATCACCAGTTCTCCGACTATAAAACCACATGGACATTCAAGTGCCGCAATACCGATGTGCACTTTACGGCAGAGATGGTGCAGGAGATCAAAGAGCAGATTAAGGCATACTGCAGTCTGCGTTTTACGGAACAAGAGCTGGAATATCTGAACCGCATTACATGGATCAAGGGAAGCTATATTGATTTCCTGCGCCTGTGGCAGCCGCGCTATGAGGATTTTAAGATTTCGGATGAGGCGGAATGCGGACTTTCCATCGAGACATTCGGTACCTGGCTGAATACGTCCTTGTATGAGATCCCGACACTGGCGATTGTCAACGAAGTGTATTTCCGTATGGCGTACGATTATGACAGGCTTTATGCCAGTTTCTGGGAACGTCTGGAACGGAAGATCAAAGATGCCAGCGGCAGATACGAGATCGGTTCGTTCAGTGAATTCGGACTGCGCCGCCGTCTTTCCGCAGAGGCACAGGAGCTTGCCGTCCGCAAGCTGAAAGAAGCAGAATTTCACGGATCAGAATTTGTCGGAACGTCCAACGTCTATCTGGCAAAAAAATACAATCTGACACCGGTCGGAACCATGGCACATGAGTGGATCATGTGTGTCGGACAGGGAAATCACAAACATAACCCGGCATATTCCAACTGGTATGCGCTTGATGCCTGGGTACGCGAGTATGGCGTGTTAAACGGTATTGCACTGACCGATGCGATTACGACCGACTGTTTTCTGCGGGATTTCCAGCTGACCTATGCAACGTTATTCTCCGGCGTGCGTCATGACAGCGGAGATCCGGTGGAGTGGGGCGAAAAAATGATCGCACACTACCGGAAACTGGGGATCGATCCGGCAAATAAAACTTTATTGTTCAGTGATTCTCTTGATTTTGCACGGGCACACGAACTGTACGAACATTTCCGGGACCGCACAAAGGTGGCTTTCGGAATCGGCACCTATATCTCGAATGATACGGAGGTACCGGCACTGAATATCGTCATGAAAACCACGCTGTGCAACGGTATGGATGTCGCAAAGATTTCCGATACCCCGGGCAAGGGAATGTGTAAAAACCCGGATTATGTACATTATCTGAAACGATGCATCGACTGGCGTATGAATAATGAACAGGAGGGATAACGTATGGATCGAAAACCAGAACACGGATATGGATTTTACAAAACAGCCGCAGTAACATTTTCTGTAGAAGTAGGGAATGTGTTCAAAAATGCAAAAAAGATTATTGAATATATCAATAAGGCAGAGGAAGAGCATGTACAGCTTATTGTTTTCCCGGAATTAAGTATTACAGGATACACCTGCGCAGATATGTTTCTAAGAAATGACTTTATCAAGCAGGCAGAATATGCTTTCCGCGATGTAAAAGCAGCCACAGCAAAAAAATCTATATTGGTATGCGTTGGAATGCCGGTTGAAGAACATGGCAAATTGTACAACTGTGCCGTATATGTGCAGGGTGGATCAATCATTGGTGTTGTACCAAAGACATACATTCCAAATTATGGAGAATTCTATGAAAAAAGATGGTTTGTATCATCCACCTGCCGTAAAACAGATACCATCAGTTTTTGTGGAAGCATTGTCCCATTTTCTGAGAAACTTCTCCTCCGTGGGGATGACGGCATTGTTATCGGAACCGAGATCTGTGAAGATCTGTGGGTTGACAGTCCGCCAAGTGGATTATTGAGCAGAGCAGGAGCCACCGTAATTGTCAATCCATCAGCAAGCAATGATGTGATTGGCAAGCGCCAGTACAGAAGAAATCTTGTAGGGATGCAGTCCGGGCGCTGCCGATGTGCGTACATCTATGCATCCTGCGGGGCAGGGGAAAGTTCCACTGACCTTGTCTTCTCAGGACACTGCATGATCGCAGAGAATGGAAAGATTCTGAAAGAAACAAGAAATTCCATGGAAACAGAGGAAATGATCACCGGTGTTGTTGATATTGAAAAATGCATCGTCGATCGCAGAAAATTCAACAGCGATGTATGGGCGGATATTCCGGATGTAACAGAAACACGAATTTTCACTTCCGGCTGGCCAAAAATCCTACCAGATACGGTAGAAGCTTATCCATTTGTTCCTTCCGATAAAACCGCAAGAAGTGAACGATGTGAAGAAATCCTCCAGATGCAGGCAAAGGGGCTGATTCAGCGATTAAAGGCCACAAAGATAACGAATGTTGTTCTTGGATTATCCGGCGGTCTCGACAGCACACTCGCCCTTATCGTATGCTGTAAAGCTTTTGATTTTCTAAAAATTAACAGGAAAAATATCCACTGTATCTCCATGCCGGGATTTGGGACATCGGAGAAAACAAGGAAAATTTCAGAAAAACTTGCAGAGGAATTCCGCGTGTCTTTTAAGGAAATTGATATTAAAAAGAGCTGCTTAACCCATATGAAGGACATCGGGCACAAGGATGACGTGTATGACGTTGCATACGAGAACATTCAGGCCCGTGAACGCACGCAGATTCTGTTTGATTACTCAAATATGATTAACGCGCTTGTGATCGGCACAGGAGATATGTCCGAACTAGCTCTCGGTTGGTGTACGTACAATGGGGATCACATGAGCAATTACGCCGTCAATGTCGGAGTACCAAAAACCCTTGTAAAGTGGATCGTCAAATTTTATGCTGATTCCACTGAATCAAAAATATTAAATGATGTGTTTAACCTCCCTATTTCCCCTGAATTACTCCCAACGGATAAAGATGGGAATATCAAACAGAAAACCGAGGAATCCATTGGAAAATACGACCTGCATGATTTCTTTTTGTACCATTTTCTCCGGAACGGATTTGGGAAAATCAAAATCCAGAAACTTGCAGAAATTGCATTCCCACAAATCAGTGTAGACGAAATCGAAGCTACCCTTGATACTTTTTACAACCGGTTCCGGACGCAGCAATTCAAACGTTCCTGCATCCCGGACGGAGTAAAAATCGGATCTGTTGCATTGTCCCCAAGAGGAGACCTGAGACTTCCGAGCGACTTATCTATGATGTATTAAAAAAAAGACTGCCAGAATCCGCAACGGTTCTGACAGCCCTCTCCCTTTACACAAATCACGCATTTTTCTTCATTTCATATTGAAAATGTAGAAAACAGTTTTAATATGAAAGGAGAAACAATATGTGGACAGTTTTATGGAAAGATGGAGAAAAAGACAGATGGGATCGATTTGAAACAGAAGATGAGGTTTGGGAGCTTCTGGACAAGCTGACAGAGAATCCAGATGTATGCGAAGGGGATGCATGGATTTTCCCACCCGCAGCAAATGACCTTGCCTTAACTCCCAATCTGATGTAACCGAGAGGTGTTTCGTATGACGAGAGCATAGATACGCGAAAAATATGGAATTTCAATGTTGGAATCTCCATCCGTGGTAAATAAGGAATTATCGGAGAAAGAAGCGGCGGAATACGAAGATTGCGTTTCATTACTTTTAAGAACGTTCGATGAAATTGACGAGAATATCGAAAAATTCTGTTCCAGATGCAAATATTACAGAACCGCAGAGTCTGACAAATGCGATTCCGTAATCCACGGGTGTTCCTACGGCGTCAGCTGCAGGTATATCGAGAAAGCCAAGGGGATTTCCAAACAAAAAGAAATAAGTAACTAAATATTTCATTAAAAGAGTTCGTATGCAACGCGGACTCTTTTTTTTCGTTTCATATTGAATATGTAAACAATTTGATGTATTGAAAGGAGAAAATGATATGACAATTATCAAAATTGAACACGAATTAACAGAAGAACAGGAAAAGAAGATCATGGATGCAATCAATGCAATCGTACCTAACGATATGTTTTGCCATTCATCCAGAATGAGCACAGAAGTAATCGCTGCAAAAATCTGGACAAAAGCTGATGTGAGAGGAGAAATTGAGAACTCCGGCCACGAGCTTACCGAAGATTTACTCAACAAGACACTCCAAAATATGGGTGAAATGGATCAGCTTAATGATTGCTCGGGCTACGAATGGGATTTCATAAAAGGCGCAGTGAATGATTCATATACGGAACTCATTGAAGAGCTTGGATGGGGAAAATCTGATGATAACCAGTATATTAAGAAGCTAAAAGATGGTGTTTACAGATTGGTACAAAGCAGCAAATTGCCAGATGGTCATTTCATTGTTTATATGAATACCATCATTCTTGCAAACTGGATGGATTCTGACGGTATGTACGATGCAGATTGCACATCTATCGTTGAATCTTACTACGGATCAGTTGAAAGCTTTAAATCAGAATATCCTGATCCGGATGACCAACAACAAATACTTGCAGAGATGATTTTCGAAAGCACTGCAAGTCGCGGTTGCGAAGCACGCGAAATAGTCACCGGGGAAAATGTCCAGAGAACAATTGACAAATTTCTGTTCCTGCAAGAGTAAAAAAACATTAAGAAGAGCCTTCGGGTTCTTCTTTTTTTATTTCATATTAAATGTGTAAACAGAAATTCATTAATGAAGGGAGAAAAACACTATGAAAAAATTAAAGAGTATCACAGAGAACAAGAATTTAGTAATTGAATCCGGCAAGACCTATAAATTTGCAGGGTATAGGTGGACAGTCTGTGAACTGATTAATGATGGCAGGACAGCAGTAATCCAGTCGCATGGGGTAACACATGGGGAGTGGCCGGGCTTTGTAATGCCGCAGTCTGGCAATGGTGATTACTATGCAGATTCCATTAATGTCGAAGATATCAGCACTTACGATAACAAAATGAAAGAACTGTACGATGTCATTAAGAATGTAGAAGATAAATCTGCATCTTATGGTAAAGGCTTGTATTTGGTTTCCAAGGAAAAAGTTGGTTTTACGGAGTGGGATGAACCTGGCTCTGGAAATTACTGGCAGGCATTGAAGGCAACGGCAGAAAACGCCCGTTCGTTCGGGGCTTCCTACTATGGCGCGTGGCTCGGTACTGTCAACGGCAAATATTACGCGTGGTATGTGAACCGTTACGGCAACGTCTACTACTACCTTCAGAACGGCGACTGTGTGGTTGCCCCCGCTTTCAACCTTGACTTATCAAAGGTTGAGATTATTGGTGATGAAATCGTCATCAAGGAAACCTATAAAAAGACAAATACTGGCAAAGTTGGCGTTAGAAAAGAGCGTTAAAAAAGCGAGACTGATTCTTGCTGTAACAGAACAGGTTTCAGAGGATAACTTTGAACGCCACTATAAGACAGTAGAAATTGAAGTGCCGGAAAATAAACACATGAATTTATCAGAATGTGACATTATTGGAGGCGAATGGATTTCTTAAATATGTAATTATCCCGATGCACCGGGAACTAAAAATTGAGGTTCCCGTGCAAAGGGGAGCCTCTTTGTTTACCCGGTATGTAACCGGGAGAAAGAGAGGAAAATATGATGAACAGACAGGATACAATTAAAACATTACAGCAGATTGCTGCAGAGATTGCACAGGAAATGGGCTATACCGAGATGAAGATAGGAGAAGACCGTCAGAAAGGCATCTGGGGAGAAAGTTTCACCCGATATCTTGAAGAAACCTACGGGGAATGTACCCAGGAAATCAGATGGTTTAAACCCGACGCACCAAAAGATCTGGCATTTGGTGACAACATCAAATTTTCATTCCGTTTCAGCAATCCGAAGGTCTGTATTGACCACCGAAAAACAGATGGAAGCCTTGCAAATGTTGAATTTTCTGACTGGAATTCAGAGATTTACAACGAATACGAGAAAGAGAAATCCATCATGGAAGAACAGCTTGGAAGAAAGCTGACAAAAGAGGAAGATGCTCCCATTGAAGCAAAGCACCCATACCGCACCGGAAACTTCCGACCGAAGGAATACCAGGTATTTGAGAACGATAGGATGCAGGGTATGGAATTCCTTAACAGGATTCTTGAAAAGTGGAACAAAGCTGTTTGCCGGAAAACTGCCCTTACAGATAAGAATTCGATCATTGATAAGGTATGCATTAACTATCGGGAATACGACACAGAGCTTACCTCATTATTCTTCGATTTCCCTGTAAAAGCGGATAAAAATCTGCTTCTTGAGGCATACACACATATCCAGAAAGCCTGTAACGGCGATACCGTTGTCCGTCTGATAAACCCTGTCTTAACCAAAAACGGGGAAGAAAAGGAACTGGAAGGAGAAAAGATGGATGCGTTCTTCACGGAAGAAGAAAACGGGATATACGAAGGAAACTACAAGGATTTCCTCGAAAGTTTCAACGGACGGGAACTGGAAACAGGAATCTGCCGGCTGATGGACAGCGAAATGGATGGAAATACAACCAAAGGATCCCTTTTGGATTTCATCTGGTAAGAAAAGGAAGAAAAGTGTGGCTTAATGCTGCACTTTTTTTTGTTTCATATTCCCTATGTAAACAATTTTTCAAAGACGAAAGGAGAAAAATGATGAAGAAAGATGAATTTTCAAAGAAATTTCTGACAACAATCACATGCCCGGAGTGCGGAGGACGGATGATCGTGGAAGCGACAAGAGGAAACAAAGAAGATGCATTTCAGGCTTCCTGTTTTTTCTGTAATGAGTGCGGCAGAGACACGATCACGTTTGATGATCCGGATTTTGAATGGAAGAATGACGGAATCGTCCTTTCCCCTTCGCAGGCTGCCAGTATGCCTATCGGAGCAGGTAATGTCCGCAGGGTTTTTGGATACCGCGACCGCGACGATTTCCACAGTGGGGACGGAGAGCAAATCCTTTTCCGTAATGGCGGTACTTACGCAGCTTTTATCTGGGATAAAAAACCGGATTTTAAGCAGGTTGCCGCTGTTGTTGAGAAATGCTGCAACAAGCTCATGGATGAAATGCCTGGATGGACAAGCTACTACAACTATAAGTCCATTAACCGTACCACATATGAAAGATACCAGCTTGACTGGATGATTTCGCATGGCCATTCGCTGGAAGAACTGTTCAGCATAATGGACGGCATCTGGGGTGATGACGAATATCCGGATGATCACTGTCCATCAGACTACTTTGAGGATTTCGAAAGCGATACCGGATTTGGCGGTGAACTTTATGTCTGCTATGAAGAATTCCTTGGAGCAGAGTACCAGAATAAAGCATATGTGAAGACGCTGCTGTCGCCGGAAGAATACATTGTTTACTTAAACGACATCACTCCGACAGAAATCCCATCTGGCATATATCCTGCCATGTGCAAGGCATGCCAGCATTGTTTCGAAAACGGAGATGGACGTGGTAATTGTGGATATTACGAGGAAAACGTGAATCCGGAAAACCCGATTGATGACTGTGCTCATTTTGCTAACAATAATGAGTACGGCGTTTACCATCTTCTATACGACGAGACATATGTTTCCGAAAACGTCCAGACGGAAGAGGATATCACTGTCCTCGATGTTGTGAAATTTTTAAAGGAACACGGTACAAAGAAAGAACAGGATGAAATCAAGGATATCCTTTCACTGTCTGATTACGACGAAGAGCTCTGGACCCTGTCCGCAATTTAAAGAAATCACAGGAGAAAAGAAGAAGAGTGGGGCAACTATTCCCACTCTTTTTTGTAGACATAATGGTAAAATACGCGTCTGTTAGTTCAAAAATTTCATTTCATATTCCCTATGTAAACATTTTTTTAAAAGCGAAAGGAGATAAATTTTATGATGAAAGAAAATGCATATAAGTCTGATATGGAGCCTTTTGTACGTGGTGAGATGTTATTTATCCGCGATTCCCTCTGTAACCGGTATAACGGCTACGGTGTTGTATATGAAACAGGGGATGAAATTTTGAGAAAAGCCTCAGAAATCTCAAAGCATCCTGTATCAAAATTTGATGCACTCATTGGGCAGTGTATCACACTTCCTGACAACAGAGAAATCCTTCTGTATCCGTTAAAACCTGCCGATTCTTCCAAATGCGCGTCCGTTGTTTATGCGCAGATAGACAATGAAGAACCAAGAGAAAACAGATACTGTAAAACTTTCTGCCTGGACGGGGATCTTGCCAAAGACCATGATGTGTTTGTTAAAATTCACGAATGGGCTGACAGAATCATCAAGGGAGGTGTGGCAGCATGAGAGTAACAAATTACGAAGTGCTTCTTAACGAAGACCGGATACCACATCTTGTTAAAGAATCCGCGAGAAACTATGCAGGGAATAGTTGTTTAACCAATCCTTCACAGATTGCAGAATTTATGAGAGAATTGTATCATGCAGATATTCTCCCAGAAGAAAAGCTTTGGATGATTGCCATGAATACCAAGTGTAAGCCACTCGGTGTATTTGAGCTGGCTCATGGAAGCATGGATTCAGCAGTGATGGATTCAAAAGCAATCTTTACAAGACTGCTTCTCAGCGGAGCTAGAGGGTTCGTTCTGGTTCATAATCATCCAAGTGGGGACAGCACCCCAAGCGCGATTGATATTTCAAATACAAAGAAAGTAAAAGAAGGCGCAGAACTTCTTACCATCGAGTTGTTTGATCATATCATCGTAGGGGCGGATGCAACTTATTGTTCATTACGAGAACAGGGAAATTTTTAGCATCAGAGGAAATACATGAGAAAAGGAGACTAACTATGACTATCAGGCAATATATCAAAAAGAATGGATGGGAAAACGAATGTGAACTGGTGCCGGGATACCGGTACATGATCGTTCACATCAATTTCCTTAACAAAAATAAGGCAGAAATTGAAACAAGCCTTGATATCAAGGCTTTTGATGAACATGATTTATCATCACTGTTCAACAATTTCTGCAAGGAAAATAGTTTCCCGCGAAACACCGTGACAGGTGTCACCGTTGTGGCTTCAGCAGTCACCATGGAAGAGTTACAGGAAATCGATCTTTAAAAACCAGACAAGAGGAATCCATGAAGGGTTCCTCTTTTTTTTTCGAATAAACCACGGAAAAATTTCATTTCATATTCTATATGTAAGCCAAAATACATTTTCAATCGAAAGGAGAAAAACATGGCAACATTAAGAAATTTTCAAATGAAGAACATCAAGAAAACAAGAGGAATGGAGGGAGAAGGATGTACCGGAACGATGTATCTTAACGGCAAGAAGGTCGGTACCTATGCAGATTACGCAGACGGAGCCCTTGGAAATGTCGAATACATCTCCAAAGAAGCAGAAGAAGAGATGACAAAATTGATCATCGCCTACGCAAAAGATCATCCATGCGAATATGTCGTCAACCTGTACAATGAACGTCCGCAGCAATACAAGGAAAAATGCGAACGTTTCAAAAAGTATCATCCTTATATTCCGGATGAGGATATTACGAAAGAAACGATGTCTGTCAACGATATCTGTTTCATCGTAGAGGATTTCCTCAAGCTTTACCGTGCAGAAAAGATATACAAGCGCAACCTTAAACAAGGATACAAGGCACTTGTCGTATGTGCTGATGGAGGCACAATCTCTTACCCATCGGACTGGTCAGAAGAGAAGGTACGGGAATCCTTCAAGGAAGAAAACAAGGAAGGAGAGTTCTTCTTCGAACTTTCTGATTTCGAAAAATAGGAGAAACAAAAAAAAGAGACTGCAAGTGTGCGGCCTCTTTTTTTTGTCGTGTTTTTCTCATTTGCGTTTCACCACTGTATGGAGCCAGTCACTTGCAGCAGAAGCAGCTTCCTTCCTCTTTTCTTCACTGATATCCGCATAACGCGCGGTCGTGTTCACTGATTTGTGCCCCAGCGCGTTCTGCACTAGATAAATGTCCCCTGTGGAGTTGTAGACACCGGTCGCAAAGGTGCTCCGCAACTTATGAGGTGTAATATGCTTGCTCTGTACCGCAACCGAAGCATATTTCTTAACCAGACGTTGCACAGACCGTGGAGTAATGCGGGTTCCGTTGCGGGAAATAAAAAGGGCATTGTTGTCGCTTTCAAGTTCCATTTCTTCACGTTCCTCCATATAGGCACCAAGCAGTTCCGCGGCAGTTTCGTCAAAGTAGATATTCGAATATTTTCGTCCTTTCCGCACAACAAGGATGCTGTTTTCCTCCCAGTCGATATCCTGAATGTCAAGCCCCACACATTCGGAAATACGGATTCCCGTAGAGAGCATAAGATAAATCATTGCCATATCACGCGTTTTCTGCTTGTCAGAGAAAGCTTGCTGATGCTTGGTGAGCCCGCCCCCGGTTTTAATGGTGTCTAAAAGGAGAGTGATTTCCTCATCTTTTAAGTAAGTGATCGGCTTCGTGATCAGCTTTGGGGACGGGAACATTGCTGCAGCGTTGTTCGCAATTAAGCCTTTTCCCATCAGATATTTGTACAGAGCGCGGATGGAAGCAAGTTTTCTTGCCCGGGCAGGATTGTCATCCATATAGATTTTCCCGTCTTTTTCGTAGCCTGTCTGCAACTTCATCATAATGTCTTCGAAATCATCTGTATTCAGATGATCCAGAACGTCCACGGTTATATCTTTTTTACTTTTGATAACAGGATTGATTTCCATGATAATCTGGAAAATGATGGAGATATCCCTGACGTATTCGTACACCGTAAGGATACTGGCATTCTTTACGGTTGTCATGTGCGTGACAAAACGCATCATGTAATCCGGCAGATCCTGTATAGTCTTGCTTATTTTCTCACCTGTAGATGTATTTCGCTTCTTCTGATAGTTTTTCTCGTCCATAAATACCTCCATGGCACATTTATTCGCACCAAATCGTAACTTTTTGTGTATAGTTGAGGAAAATATGCGGTATAGCATATCTTGCCAAAATAAGGCAAATAAACTGGTGTATACGGTGCCTTTTTTATTTTCGCCATTATTGCGTCGTAAAATGATTATTTTGCGACTCAATATAGATATATAATACCACTATCCAATCCGGGTGTAAATGGGAAAATCAACGCTTCCCGCAGTGGCGTCATTTCCTGTAGCAAAAATATGGCAAGTAACACCACTGCAAAAAACACAGCTGCTTACATCATGGATTTTCCCCACCGCCCGGATTTTCTTCCCCCTGTCTGAAAATCTTTAGATACCGAAAATACGTTGCCTTGCTTATCCCCATTTTTCTCATTATTTCCGACATTGGATGTCCTTCGTTCAAAAGATCACTGAAAGTTGTAAGACGGTCCTGCATTTCCTTATTCATCTTTTTTCTTCCTGCTCCGCGGGCGTTATGCACCTGCCCAGAATTCTTCTGGCAAATACTTAATTCCTTCTGTAGTTCTTGGATCTTATTCTCCCGGTTCTCCAAAACCTCCTTAAGCTGTGCAATCTTTCCCTGTAACTTCAGTATATTTTTTTTCATCTGCATCCAGTCTTCTGCACCATGCTGATATTCCGTAATGCCAACAAAATACTCTTCATTTGTCTTTTCTTCAATGAGACGTTTGTTGTCAATGTAAACCTGTCTGGTTTCCTCATCGAAGATTAGTCTCCGTGATCTTTCCTCAGCTAATGCCTTCTCATTAAAGGAATTAAGACTTGAAAACCACTTAATACGTTCCGTCATTTCAATAAAATCTGGGCTGTCATGAAATAAAAGATCTTCCCTTTCTCTTATTTCCCTGTTTTCTTTGCTCATCGCCATAAGGAGTTCTTCGTATTGCTTAATCTGCTTTTCCTGCTGTTTAATAATTCCCTGCTTTTTGCGGAGCGTGTTTTCTGCCATAAGCCACTACCTTATCTTTAAAACAATGAGGGAACTGATACACTCCATCCCCTCATTCTCCCTGTTTTTCTTACATAAACCTATTATACATACGCAATGTATTAGTTTCAATAATTATTTTTTGAGACTATCTGGCTGTTTTGCGCAAGTTTAAGGATTTCCTCGATATTCGTCTCAAAAACGGCATCTTTTGGATATACATGGTCATTCCTGTCCGCAATCCGCAATTTGCACCACCTCTGTAAGAAGCCCTCCTCCGAGTTTTCCATGACAGCTCTTACGTTTTCTTCTGATGCCAGCAGTTTCATCCCATGGTATCCGACCAGTTCCAGAATGATCCTCGTTTCTTCTGCAGAAAATTCAAAGCGGCAAAGGATCTTTTTTGCAATCTCCTCACTAGCTGTTGCATGCCCTCTAAAATGCCGATGCCCGGATGCATCTTCTGTGCATACCGATGGTTTACCAATATCGTGTAGAAAGGCTGCCATTTTTATGCAGAAATCATCCGTTTGACAGCCATCCACAACCTGTCTCTTATACACATCTGACGCTGCCGACGACTAGTCGAGT
>ERZ1027074.254-NODE-254-length-30819-cov-6.383663_pt1 | contig 30819 bp, 20 predicted proteins | sample MGYA00519417_ERZ1027074 | MGnify/ENA primary metagenome ERZ1027074 (study PRJEB26926, sample SAMN06164770) | human gut metagenome | biome: ENVO:00009003; feature: ENVO:2100002; material: ENVO:00002003 | host: Homo sapiens | place: USA | collected 2012 ...
TCGACTAGTCGTCGGCAGCGTCAGATGTGTATAAGAGACAGGTGCAGAATCCTGCGAAAAGTCCCTGCGCCCTTTCCGCTCCGGCATCGGTGTATGGACATACGGGCTTTACCGGAACTTGTGCATGGGTAGACCCGGATAACGGCTTGGTGTATGTATTCCTCAGCAACCGTATTTATCCGGAGGTGTGGAATGCAAAATTGCTGAAATCGGATATTCGGGAAAGAATACAGGAAGCGATATATCGGGCTGTGTTGAAGTAAGGTAATCGCATCAGAATAAAAAAAGGAGATGCCGGCTAACTTGAAATCGTTAGGCAGCATCTCTTTTTTTTGAAACAATTAATTTATTCTGTTAAGTTTTAGGTGTGTATGTCAGAATGCAATACCGATACGCAGACCTAAGTTGTTCATACCGTCCACACTGTAAGTGAAGAGGTCGCCTTTGTTGGTCCCGTAGCTGTAATAGGCTGCGAAGTGCAGGCCCGGACCGTAAGCCCACGGGTAAACGTTGAAACCGATTTCCGGAGATACGTAGAATCCCCATGTATCTTTATTGGCTTCAAATACATTGAAAGTGGACTTCAACTGTGCATACTGGGTACCGAGTTTTACGCCCACATACGGTTGGAATGCACCGCCACGGTTCCACGCATAACGTGTGGCAAGACCGAAAGGCAACTGGAATACGGTATGCTGCTGGTCGGTATTCAAACTGCCGCTCGTACCGACCGGCAAGGTCTGACGGCTGAAATATTCATGGTTGCTATGATAAGCCAGGAAGCCTCCCAAAGCAAAGTTGGACGTCAGGAAGTAACCGCCTTCAAAGTTCATGCCCCATCCGCTGCCTTTGTCGGCAAAGTGGTTGTTTAAGGGGAAATTGAACTGCCAGTCGATGTTGGCATAACCGTTATCGGTCATCTGTGCCTTTGCCGGCATGGCGAAGACAAGGGCGAGGGCGGCGATTGCGAATGCCCTCAAGGATATATATTTCAATGTTTTCATACTTGTTCTTGTTTTATAAATTCAACAATAGCTTTCTATCGGGATAGAAGAAGCCGGTAGTTTATCTCGGCTGGGCACTCATTCTGTTAAGATAGGCAGATTGTGTAAAAGCCTGGTTCACGCCTTCCACTGCCATCTTGGTGTTGAAAGAGGTCGAGCCGCTCAATAACCCGCTCATGTAGCTGGTCCACAGCACGGGAAGTTTTTCCTTTTCGCCTTGGGGAGCGTCGAGGTTCAGCAATTCGGTGATGAAGGAACCGGTACTATAAGCATAGTTTACGGCATACGGATAGTACCATCCGCCCCAGTTACCCCAGTAAGGAGCATCCCAATAGCCCGGGTAGTTCCACCACCATTCGGGGCGTCCGTAGTCCGTAAAGTAGTAAGTGCTCTTTACGTAACTCACTTGCAAACCGAGGTCGGCGTCTTCGCGATTGTCTGTACGGACATAACCGCGGTTGTCCATATTGGCAACGTATGCGCTGAGGATTTCCTGTGCACTTTCGTCTTTCCAATATTCGGCGTCTTTACTGTTGCCGATAACAAGGATGCTATCCGGTAAGTAATAGGTTTCGAAAGCTTTGAAGTCTGCTTTCGTGTCATAATTGGTATAAACCAGATACTTGCTGTCCAGCTTATCCATGTCGGGGTCTTTTTCGCAAGATACGAATGCTATTGCGAAGACCGCTAATAATAAGGGAATAAATTTCTTCATACTTCTATAATGTTTAGGTTAAATATAAATTCCTGCCCTATTGGTACCTTAGGCTTTTGGAGAAAGAACAAGATAAAAAATAAAAGGTTCAAAAATAGATGTGTTAAATGTGCGGTGGGCTATCAAAGAAACTGGCCTGTTTTCTTTTTATTCAGATGGGTATGAATGGCTTTTCAGACTATCATTGCCAGTTCGTTGGCATAACCGTGCCATATAAGTGGCACAGTTGTGCCAATAAATAGACATTGTTGTGCCAATAATGTGGCACAATAATAATTCAAGGCAGTGGAATTGACTGGTTTTAAATAACCGTTACCGCTTTGGGACTTTTATCGTAATAAACAGATAGTTAATAGATACTCTGTGCATAAAACGTAGTAGTTTGGTCTGTAAAATACGGTTGATTGTTTTTTTTAAGCAAATTGCTATGAGAGATATATTGAGAAAAATATGAGAGATACAGGTCAATGGAATCATCTTTACTATGAATGTTTAAAGTTTACTACTCTTATGAAAATAGCGATTCCTTTCAATGGTTTTTCGTGAGAAAAGCCATACCTTAGAGACACTTTTAATAATGGATATTGAAATGTTGGATTTAAAGCAGCTTACAGTAGACGTGTGCCGTATTGCAACTGAGGCGGGACACTTTTTGAAAGAAGAACGCAAAAATTTCCGTCGTGAATGTGTTGAGGAGAAACATGTACATGATTATGTATCTTATGTAGACAAGGAGTCTGAAGTACATGTAGTGAAAGCTCTTTCCACTTTACTTCCCGAAGCAGGTTTCATAACGGAAGAAGGGTCGGTCACTTACCGGGACGAACCTTATTTCTGGGTGATTGATCCGTTGGACGGTACTACGAACTATATTCATGATGAAGCTCCTTATTGTGTGAGCATTGCTTTGCGCAACCGTACTGGGCTTTTATTGGGAGTTGTATATGAAGTTTGTCGGGACGAATGTTTTTATGCATGGAAAGGTGGAAAGGCCTTTATGAATGGTAAGGCGATTCATGTTTCGGATATCCGGGATGTAAAAGATGCGTTTGTCATTACCGAGCTGCCTTATAATCATCTGCAATATAAGCGGACGGCTCTTCATTTGATAGACCGGCTTTATGGAATGGTAGGCGGCATTCGGATGAACGGTTCAGCCGCTGCGGCTATTTGTTATGTGGCCATGGGGCGTTTTGATGCTTGGACGGAAGCTTTTATCGGAAAATGGGATTATTCTGCGGCAGCTTTGATTGTGCAGGAAGCAGGAGGAAAAGTTACTAATTTCTATGGTGAGGACCACTTTATAGAGGGACATCATATCATTGCAACGAACGGGTACCTGCATCCGTTGTTTCAGGAGCTGTTGGCAGAGGTTCCCCCGTTGGATATGTAGGAGAAACGGTCTGCTTATTACTCCTTGCTACTATTATGAAACACACACTTCTTCTTATAAAAGACCGGCTCCATTCATTTTTATCTTTATTGTTTCCCTGTTGTTGCATAGTTTGCGGCAGGCCGCTGTCAAAGGGTGAAGAATGTCTTTGTACTATATGTAATTTCTTCTACCGGAAAGGGAGTGATTTCCGGTAGATTCTTCATCAGCTGAAGTATGGGGGAAAGAAAGAGATCGGAACAGTCATGGGAAGATATATGGCTGCTGAGTTATTGGATTCGGATTTCTTCGAGGGAGCTGATGTGATAATCCCCATACCATTGCATAAAAAGAAACAGCAGTTCCGTGGCTATAACCAAAGTGAATGTACAGCACGGGGTATTGCGGCTGTGATGGGTATTGCCGTATGTGTGGAATCGGTAGCCCGCCGGAAGAATACGGAGACACAGACACGCAAATCTGTATTCGAGTGCTGGGAGAATGTGGATGGAATTTTTGAATTGAATCATGTGGATTCTCTGGTCGGAAAGCATATTCTGATTGTGGATGATGTATTGACAACAGGGGCTACCACTGTTGCGTGTGCTTCGCGGCTGGCGGAGGTGAAGGAGTGCGGATTAGTGTGCTGACACTGGCGCTGGCGGATTGATTATTCTTGATCAGGGAAAATACTTAAATTCCACTTGTTTTTCCATTCAATGCTTATCAATACTTATGGATTAATTTCTGGCAAATTTCCCCCATATTCTTAAATTAATATTCATTAACTTATTTGCTGTAATACTTTTTAATATCTATCGTGTATTCCCTAATAGATATTGAACTATAAACATTAAAGACTAATATTATGGAAAAAGATTCTCCTTTTTCATGCACCGGTAGAAGGTGTATTGTAGCTCTAATGTGCATATTTGTCACAGCTCTTGTTTATGCACAGCAGCAAAAAATATCGGTTAGTATCAAAGAGCTTCCTCTTAAAGAAGCTATCAGTCAGATAGCGGAGAAGGCTTCGATGAATGTAGCCTATAGTAAAGAATTTGTAGATACGAATAGGAAAGTGTCATTGGAGATAAAAGACACAGAGGTGAACAGAGCACTGACTCTTTTGCTGAAAGGGACTAACATCGGATTCCGTTTTCTGGATGACAGTATTTTATTTTATAATAAAGAATATCAAAATAAAACAGAACCTGTCGAGCCGCAGGAGAGTAGGAAGGAACTATATGTGAAAGGTAAGGTAACTGACGAGAATGCGGAAGCGATTATCGGGGCTACCGTATCGGTAAAAGGAGCAACTACAGGTACAATCACCGATATCAATGGTCAATATTCCATCAAAGTGCCTTATGGAAGCACTCTTCGCTATTCATACGTGGGCTACCGTGAAGAAAGTGTCGTGGCGAAAGAAACGACAGTAAATGTGGTGATGAAAGAGGATGCTGTCAGCCTGGAAGATGTAGTCGTTGTAGGTTATGGTGTGCAAAAGAAGGTAAATGTAACAGGTGCCGTATCTATGGTCAAAGCGGAGGCTATCGAGAATAGACCTATTACTAACGTAACTACGGGCTTGCAAGGATTGCTTCCCGGAGTTAGTATCGTTGCCTCTTCGGGACAGCCGGGTGCTGTGCCCAATATCAACATTCGTGGTACAGGAACCATCAATAGTAGTACAGCGCCTTTAATTTTGATTGATGGGGTAGCCGGAGGAGACATCAACTTATTGAATCCTTCGGATATCGAAAGCGTATCAGTGTTGAAAGATGCCGCGTCATCTGCTATTTATGGAGCGCGTGCCGCCAACGGTGTTATTCTTGTAACGACTAAAAAAGGAGAAAAGAAAGAACGGGTAGAATTCCAATATAACGGATATGCCGGCTTCCAGACTCCTACAGCATTGCCCGAGCTTGTCAACGGAAGGGAATATATGGAACTTTCCAATGAAGCTATGAGTGCTGCCGGATTTTCCAAGCCCTATACACAGGAGGCTTTCGATAAATATGATTCGGGACTGTATCCTAACGAATATTCCAATACTGACTGGGTTGATGAAATATACAAAAGCCGGGCTTTTCAGACGGGACATAATGTGAGTGCACGGGGTGGAAGCGAGAAAACCGGATTTTTCATGTCGTATGGTTACTTGGATCAGGATGGACTGGTTGTAGGTGACGGATACAGTTCAAAAAGACATAATGCGCGTATCAGTGTAAACACGGAGGTGCATGATCGTCTGAAACTGACCGGGCAGATGAGTTATGTCGATTTCTATAAGAAGGACTTAGGCTATAGCGGCACATCAGGAGTGTTCCGCCTGTCACAGCGTATGTCTCCGTTACTACCCGTCAAGTGGCAGGTTCCTGATGAGAATGGTCGGATGGTAGATAGTGAGAACTGGTCGTACGGTTCGGTACGTAATCCCTTGCAGGTAGCCTATGAGTCGGGAACGGAAGAACGGAAAACCCGGGTACTCAATGGAATATTCAATGCAGATCTTAAAATTATAGACGGACTGAACGCTGGTATGCAGTATTCTGCTAATATATATACCCGTCAGGTGGATGAGTTTAATCCGAAGATGTTGTCTTATTATTCGGACGGTAGTCCGTTGAAAGCAAATGAAGATGCCAAGGACTATATCTCACAAAGCCATCTCGATGTTATGACCCAGACGTTGCAGTTCACCTTGAACTTTAATAAAACAATGGGGCGCCATGAGTTGGGAACATTGTTGGGATTTTCGCAAGAATGGGAAAGCAGAAGCACGCTGGGTGCTACGCGTGATAATGTGATGGTTGAGGATATTCACGTTATTAGTGCCGGTATGATTAATTTTATGAATAGCGGAACAAAAGACGAGTGGGCTTTGCGTTCTTACTTTGGGCGTGTCAACTATGCTTTTGACGGCAAATACCTGTTTGAAGCCAATCTGCGTGCCGACGGAACTTCAAGGTTTGCCAAGGGCAATCGTTGGGGATATTTTCCGTCATTCTCGGTAGGATGGAACTTTTCACGTGAAAAATTCATGGAATTCGCTACTCCGGTATTGAGCTCGGGTAAGCTGCGTGCTTCCTGGGGTGAGTTGGGAAATCAAAACATTCCCGGTAATTACTATCCTTATTTGTCGCCTATCATAACCGAAGAGTCCTATCCTATCGGAGCTTCTAATACACCTGTTATGGGGCTTTGGCAAAACAAGATCGGTAATCCCGACATCAAGTGGGAAACCATCCGCATGCTTAATTTCGGAATGGATCTTAGTTTTTTGAACAATAGACTGAATGTAGACTTCGATTGGTATAAGAAAGAAAATATCGATGCATTGGTTCGTCCCGATGTCCCGGCTATTGTCGGGGTTCCCAGTAGTAATGTAGGTTATGTCAACCTTGGTAAGATTGATGTCAAAGGGTGGGAACTCAATCTGTCATGGCGTGATAAGATCGGAAATGTAAATTACAATCTCGGGTTCAATCTGTCGGACGCCCGTAATAAGGTTACCGATTTGGGTGGGACTCCGGAGTCTCTGACCAGTACGGCTTCCGGTTCGTATCGTCGGGTAGGTGATCCGATAGGTGCTTTCTATGGTTATCTGACCGATGGGCTGGCACAAGTGTATGACTTCGAATCGGTGAATACAACTACAGGTAAGTATCAGAAACCTAAGTTTCCTCTTGTTGCATCACAAAACGGCATTGTACAGCCCGGAGACATTAAGTACCGGGACATCAGTGGTCCTGACGGCGCTCCCGACGGGGTAGTTGATGACTACGATAAAGTGGTGTTCGGTGATAGAGATCCTCATTATACTTATGCAATCAAAGGTGGTTTGGAATGGAAAGGCATCGACTTCAGTTTCTATTTGCAAGGAGTAGGCAAAGTTGCCGGTTACCTTGAGGATGAGGCTCGGCATGCGTTTATCAATGACTACTCGATCCCTAAAAAAGAGCATCTTGATAGATGGACTCCTATGAATCCAAATGCTTCTTATCCAAGGCTTTATCAGTCGCAGGAACACAATAGGCTCTTCAGTGATTACTGGAAAGAGGATGCATCGTACTTGCGCCTGAAGAATATTCAGATAGGTTATCGTTTTCCTGCCCGAATGGTGGCACCTCTTGGCATTAATAGTCTTAGAGTATATGCTTCGGCAGATAACTTGTTTACTAAAACCGATTACTTCGGAGCTTATGACCCTGAAGTGAGGACCACCAGCGGAGATGTCTATCCGCAAGTAAAAACCTATGTTTTTGGATTATCAGTAACATTCTAACCTATTAAACGACCATAAAGATGAAATACTCAAAATACTTTTTAATCATTGCTTTATTTGGTATAGTTACCTCATGTAGCGATTTTCTGGATAGAACGAATCCTAACGAGCCGGACAATGTAACATTCTGGGTAAATGAAGATCAGCTTGAAAATGCCTTGCCTCCCTGTTACGAAGCTTTGCAAAAAGACTATCTCGTGAATTGGACCGAATCGACGGCCGAAACTGTTATGTGGGGGAATATTACCAGTGGACTGAGTAAGGTTTCGGGAGGCAAGCACTCTTATACTGACGGCTTTCCTTTCACTACTTATTGGACAGGAGCGTATAGTTATATTTATCGCTGCAATAATTTTCTGGACAATTATAATAAAGCGCAGGTAGCTCAAAGTAAGAAAGACGTTTATGCCGCAGAAGTAAAAACCATCCGGGCGCTTATGTACTTTTACCTCACGACATTTTGGGGGGATGTTCCCTGGGTAGGAGAAGTCATCCAGCCCGAAGATGCATATATCGAACGTACTCCTAGAGAGAAAGTCATTGATCTGCTCGTCGAGGATTTGAAATGGGCGGCAGAGCGCATGCCTGAAGAAAGATATACAGGAGACAAGCTGGGAAGACTCGACCGCTGGGGCGCTTTGGCTATATTGGCACGTATTGCCTTGCAAAACGAAAGGTGGGAACTGGCTGCAAAAACGAGTGAATATATCATCGAAAACAGTCCCTATGGCCTGTATGAATATGAAAAACTGTTCCATCACGAAGGGGATGTCGAGAATGATCCGAAAAATATCGAAGCCATCGTATATAGCCTTTTTGTACCCGAAATCCGTACGCAAAGTCTGCCCAATGAAACTTGCAGTCCGACAGACTACATACGTCTCAATCCGACAAAGTCGTTAGTGGATGCTTATCTGTGTACAGACGGTAAGCCGGCAAAAACCGGACTGGAATATTATAAAAAGACCGGTGTGCAGACCTCATCGTTATACAAGTCGCCTGAAGAGCATTATGTGGATTACTTCCGGAACAGAGATCCTAGAATGAAGATGACTTTATATGCTCCAGGTGACAAATGGCCGGGAGGAGATGACGGTGACCCTGATGCGGATAAGGCCAACGAGACATTTAATTTGCCTCGTTTTGCTTCATTGCAAAATAATAACCGTGTGGGGGCAAATAGCCGTACAGGCTTCTATCTGAAAAAGTATAACGATATTGATTTGGCCGGTTCGAGTGTAGACGGACATGGGAATCTTAATGTCATCCGTTTTGCCGAAATCTTGCTGATTTATGCCGAAGCCACTTTCGAACTGCAAGGCAAGAATCTGACACAAGCACAGATTGACTACTCCATCAACAGGCTTAGAGATCGTGTGAATATGCATCGTATGAACCTTGACGAACTTAGCGCATGGGGGATGGATCTCGAAACCGAATTGAGAAGAGAACGTCGCATTGAGTTGGCAGGTGAAGGAACAAGATACGCCGATGTGATGCGCTGGCGTGAAGGCGAACTTCGCTTTGGACGTGCCATCACCGGTCCCAGCCTGAAAGTTTGTATGAATGATTTGGGCGCCAACCCATATCCCGATACCGGAGTAGATGAGTTTGGTGATGTTATCTACGAAAAGTCTACCGCGGAAGGCGGCGCGCGTTACTTCGACGCAACGAAACATTATTTGTGGCCCGTGCCTAATCCCGAGCGTCAGAAGAATCCTCTGTTAGGACAAAATCCGGGCTGGGAAAAGTAATCATTAAAAAATAGAAACCATGTATTCAATGAAGAAATATTTATTATTGTTTTTATGCCTGACTTTGGGTGTTGCCTATGCGCAAGATACTCTACGGTTGCGGGTAATGACCTATAATTTGAGATTTGGCGAACTGGCATCTTTAGAGGAACTTGCTCATCACATCAAATCCTTCAAGCCTGATTTTGTGGCGCTTCAGGAAGTGGATAGCAAAACAGACCGTAAGCGTACCCCGCATCAGAAGGGGAAGGATTTTATATCCGAACTTGCCTATCATACAGGGATGTTTGGGCTTTACGGAAAGACGATTGACTATTCTACCGGTTATTACGGTATTGGGATGTTAAGTAAATATCCATATATTTCTGTACAAAAGATAATGCTGCCCCATCCGGTCAAAGAGCATGAGAGGCGGGCCATGCTGGAGGGATTATTCGAAATGGGTAATGATACCATTGTTTTTACCTCTACGCATCTGGACGTCAACTCTCAAGAAACAAGGGCGGAGCAAATAAAATTTATTACCGGGCATTTCAAAAATTATAAATATCCTATAATTTTGGGAGGTGATTTCAACGCGCGTCATTACTCCGAGGCAATACGTGGTATGGATAGTTGGTTTGCTGCGAGTAACGATGATTTCGGGATGCCGGCATGGAAACCTGTGATTAAGATCGATTACTTGTTTGCATACCCGCAAAAAGGATGGCGTGTGATTAGTACGCAAACTGTTCAGTCGCTTTTGTCAGACCATTTACCGATTATTACGGAACTGGAATATGTGAAGGAAGCATCGAAGAAAAAATATTGATACTCACTTATAACATTTATGATTTTCTATGATACATACAATAATCAAGTATTTACTGATTTCAACAACGCTTTTTTTCTGCTCATGCCACAAGCCTAAGACGGATATTATCACCCCCGCCAAACAGTTAATAGAACGTCAGATTGGGGAAAGAGCACAGTCTATCCACTTTGAATATATCGAACCATCCGATGGCAAAGATATATTCGAAGTGATAGCAAGCGACGGCCGGCTTACCCTAAGGGGAAGTAGCTCCGTTGCTATCTGTTACGCTTTTCATACGTACATGAAAGAGGCCTGCAAGAGTATGAAAACATGGAGCGGTGAACATATAACGTCGGTGATGCCGTGGCCTGATTATGAATTGTATGAACAGGTGTCCCCTTATGAGTTGCGCTATTTTCTTAATGTTTGTACATTCGGCTACACTACCCCTTACTGGGACTGGGAGCGTTGGGAGAAGGAAATTGACAGGATGGCTCTTTATGGTGTAAATATGCCCTTGGCTACCGTGGCCAGCGAGGCCATTGCGGAACGGGTATGGCTGCGTATGGGATTGGCTAAAGAAGAAATCCGTGAATTTTTCACTGCCCCTGCACACCTTCCCTGGCATCGCATGGGCAATCTGAACAAGTGGGACGGTCCCTTATCTGATGCCTGGCAGCAGAACCAAATCATTTTGCAGCATCAAATCCTGACCCGTATGCGCGAGTTGGGTATGCAGCCCATAGCACCTGCGTTTGCAGGTTTCGTGCCAGAAGCATTCGTACAGAAACATCCCGATACGCAATTCCGACACATGCGGTGGGGTGGTTTTGATGAAGAGTACAATGCCTATGTATTGCCACCGGATTCGCCTTTCTTCGAAGAGATAGGCAAACTGTTTGTCGAAGAGTGGGAAAAAGAGTTTGGAGAAAATACGTATTATCTCTCGGATAGTTTTAATGAGATGGAACTGCCTATCGATAAGGAAGATAAAGAAGCGAAATATAAGTTATTGGCCGAGTATGGAGAAACGATCTATAAATCAATTGCAGCCGGAAACCCGGATGCCGTTTGGGTTACACAGGGATGGACATTCGGATATCAACATTCATTCTGGGATAAAGAATCGCTTAAAGCCCTGTTGAGCAATGTACCTGATGATAAAATGATTATCATTGATTTGGGCAATGATTATCCGAAATGGGTATGGAACACCGAACAAACATGGAAAGTACATGATGGATTTTACGGAAAGAAATGGATATTCAGCTATGTACCCAACTTTGGCGGGAAAAACACCATGACAGGAGACTTGGACATGTATGCAAGCTCCTCGGTCAAAGCGTTACGTGCAGCTAATAAAGGTAACTTGATTGGGTTCGGTTCTGCCCCTGAAGGACTCGAAAACAATGAGGTTGTTTACGAATTGTTGGCCGATATGGGATGGTCATCAGATAGTATCGATCTGGACGATTGGATGAAGATGTACTGTGAGGCCCGTTATGGGGGATATCCCGATGCCATGGAGGAAGCTTGGAAACTCTTTCGGAAGACAGCATATAGTTCTTTGTATTCATACCCCCGTTTTACCTGGCAAACTGTAATTCCCGATCAACGGCGGATCAGTAAAATCGACCTTAGTGATGATTATTTGCAAGCTATACGTTTGTATGCTAGTTGCGCTGACGAACTGAAAAGCTCTGAATTATACAGAAACGACCTCATAGAGTTTGTTTCGTATTATGTAGCGGCTAAAGCTGAGAATTTTTATAAGCAGGCCCTAAAAGATGATTTGGAGAATCGTGTTCTCGCAGCGCAACGTAATCTGCAACAAACTGTTGATTTGTTGATGGACGTTGACAGGCTGTTGGCTTCTCATCCTTTATATCGATTAGAAGAATGGGTGGAACTTGCGCGCAATAGCGGAACAACTCTTCAGGAAAAAAATGCTTATGAAGCAAATGCCAAACGCTTGATTACAAGTTGGGGTGGTATCCAGGAGGATTATGCCGCCCGTTTCTGGAGCGGACTGATTAAAGACTACTATATCCCTCGTATACAGCTCTATTTCACAAAAGACCGGGATAAAATCCGGGAATGGGAGGAGCAATGGATTACATCTCCCTGGAGCAACAGTACGACTCCGTTTGATGACCCGGTTAAGGCTGCATTGAATTTAATAGAGAAAACAAATAAGTGATAGCTTTTATGAAAAAGATTGTATTGGCATTCGACTCGTTTAAAGGTTCGGTCGGTTCTTTCGAGATAGCAAAAGCTGCCGAAAAAGCGATTCAGGAGGAATTACCCGACTGTCAGATTATACGTTTCCCCATAGCTGATGGCGGCGAAGGGACTACAGAAGCTCTATGCTCTGCCCTTCATGCTCAAACGGTGTCATGTCGGGTGCATGATCCATTCATGAAGCCAATTGAAGTATCGTATGGCATCGTAAACAATGGTGCGATGGCTATTATCGAAATGGCCTCGGCCTGCGGTCTGCCATTGATTGATTCAAATCGAAGAAATCCCATGAAGACTACGACTTATGGAGTTGGAGAAATGGTTGCTGACGCATTAAAACGCGGGTGTCGGGAATTCATTATCGGGATCGGCGGAAGTGCTACGAATGATGCGGGAATAGGTATGCTGAAGGCTTTAGGTGCACGTTTCTTAGATAGTGGAAACGGTGAGTTGGAGCCTGTCGGCGAAAATCTGATAAAAGTCCATCAAATAGATATTTTCCAATTAAATCCGGCATTGAAGGATAGTAAATTTATGATTGCCTGTGATGTTAGTAATCCATTTTTTGGAGAAGAGGGTGCGGCCTATGTATATGCTCCCCAAAAAGGGGCAAATAGTTTGCAAGTGATAGAGTTGGACAATGGGTTGCGGCATTATGCACAGGTGATAAAGGAATATACAAATATGGATATATCGCAGCTTCCCGGTGCCGGAGCCGCCGGAGGAATGGGAGGTGGCCTGCTTCCGTTTTTGAATGCAGAATTGCAATCCGGAATAGAAGTTATATTGAAAACGCTTCGTTTCGAGGAGGTCGTTCGACAGGCAGATCTGATACTGACTGGAGAGGGGAAACTGGATCGCCAGACTGGTATGGGAAAGGCACTGGACGGAATTTTACGTGTCGGTGAGAAATGTCAGGTTCCGGTGATAGCGTTTGGGGGAGCAGTCGAAGCCACCGAAGCGCTTAATAGGATGGGGTTTACTGCCGTACTGCCTATTCAACCTTTTCCGGTAACACTTGAAGAGGCGATGCAACCGGAGTTTACGAAAGAAAACATAGAGAGAACGGTACGACAGGTGGTGAGAATCATAAAACAATTTACTAAATAATACTCAATGACAGCGATAGGCGCATTAATCGGGCTTTCATTATCCATACTGTTAATCATAAGAAAGCTTTCTCCGACATACAGTCTGATTATCGGAGCGGTAGTCGGAGGGTTGTTGGGAGGACTATCTTTGAATGAGACCGTTACGGTGATGACCGAAGGGGTGAAAGAGGTCACCCCGGCGGTATTGCGGATTCTGACAGCCGGAGTCTTGTCAGGCATATTGATACAAACCGGAGCTACCACGGTCATCTCCAATGCGATTATAAACAAAATGGGTGAAAAACGGGTATTTATGGCATTGGCACTCGCAACGATGTTGCTTTGTACGGTAGGCGTCTTTATTGATGTGGCAGTGATAACCGTTGCGCCGGTGGCTCTTTCGATAGGCAAGCGTCTAAACCTGTCTCCATCTGTATTGCTTATTGCTATGATCGGGGGAGGTAAATGTGGAAATATCATATCACCTAACCCGAACACCATTATAGCAGCCGGAAATTTTAATGCAGATCTATCGGCTGTAATGTTTGCCAATATTTTACCGGCAGTGATCGGTTTGTTTTTCACTGTTTTCGTTATTGTTCGTCTAATGCCTCAATCGGTAAAAAACAAAAAAACAATGATGCAAACAGAGAATAAAGAGGAAGAGAGAAATCTTCCTTCGTTAAGAACCAGTCTGATTGCTCCTGTTGTTACGATTGTTTTATTGGCATTACGTCCTGCGGTAGGAATTAATATCGATCCTTTGATAGCTTTGCCGGTAGGTGGGTTATGTGGTGCTATCTGTATGAAACAATGGAAAAATATTCTTCCGAGTATAGCATATGGGCTGCAAAAGATGTCTGTGGTAGCTATTCTGTTGATAGGAACTGGAACTATTGCCGGCATCATAAAGAACTCTTCTTTGAAAGATTGGATTCTTACAGGATTGGATCATGCTCATATGAGTGATGTATTGATTGCTCCTATATCAGGCGCATTGATGTCGGCGGCTACCGCATCGACAACAGCCGGAGCGACACTGGCTTCTTCTTCGTTCGCTGAAACGATATTGGCTATAGGTATTTCTGCGGTTTGGGGAGCGGCTATGATTAATTCCGGAGCTACAGTTCTTGACCATTTGCCACATGGATCGTTCTTTCATGCGACAGGAGGGGTATGTGAACTTAACTTTAAGGAACGTCTGAAGCTGATACCTTATGAATCGCTTATAGGGATAGTGTTAGCTGCCGGAACAGCTATTTTATATATAATAAGTAATTAAAAGAAGCAGACATTATGAATCCGAACAAACGGTTACTTTCGCTTGATGTACTTCGGGGTATTACTGTTGCCGGGATGATCTTGGTCAACAACACCGGAAAGTGTGGCTATAACTATGCTGTGTTCGCACATGCCAAGTGGGATGGCTTTTCGCCGGCTGATCTGGTATTTCCGATGTTTATGTTCCTGATGGGTATTTCGACCTACATCTCCTTGTGTAAGTATAACTTCCAGTATCGACCGGCGATTGCGAAAATCATAAAAAGAAGTCTCTTGTTAATATTGATCGGTCTGGTTATAGAGTGGTTCCTTACAGCAATAGATAGTGCTAACTATTTTGATTTGAGTCGGCTCCGGTTGATGGGTGTTATGCAACGGCTTGGGATTTGTTATGGCATTACAGCCTTATTGGCTATAAAAATACCGCATAAGTGGTTTATGCCATTAGCCATCGTTTTGCTGGCTGCCTACTTTATATTTCAGTTATTTGGAAACGGATTTGAGAAAAGTGCGGATAATATCATCGGGATGATTGATTCGGCTATTTTAGGATCTAACCACATGTATCTTCAGGGCCGCCAGTTTGTCGATCCCGAGGGGATACTTAGTACGATTCCCGCTGTGTCTCAAGTAATGATCGGTTTTGTTTGCGGAAAGATAATCATCGATATTAAAGACAATGACTGCCGGATGCTGAATCTATTCCTTATAGGTACTACGCTGTTGTTTGCCGGCTATTTGTTAAGCTATGCCTGTCCTTTGAACAAACGTTTGTGGTCTCCTTCGTTTGTTTTGCTTACTTGTGGGATTGCGGCATTGTCATTGTCATTGCTGCTTTATATCATTGATGTGAAGCAGAATAAAAAGTGGTTTTCGTTTTTCGAAGCATTTGGAGCGAATCCGCTTGTAATTTATGTGTTTAGTTGCATAGTCGGAGGATTGCTTGTGCATTGGCATATCCATACGGCTGTATTCAACAATTTGTTTAACCCGTTATTCGGAAATTACTTCGGTTCATTTATGTACGGTGTATTTTTCCTGTTGTTCAATGGGCTGTTGGGATATGTTTTGTTAAAAAGAAAAATCTATATAAAATTATAAATCAGAATGAAAAGAAAAAGTGTATACACATGTCTGGTTATGCTACTTATGTCGTTGGTTCTTCAGGCTAAAGACAAAGACATAGCTGTTGCGGAAGCATTATTGAAACGTTTGCTGCCGTCATATATCGAGAGTTTTCAATTTCAAAAGTTGAAAGGAGAGAAAGACTGCTTTACGATAGAGTCCGTAAAAGATAAAATTGTAATCGGTGGAAACAACGCCAATTCAATGGCGATGGGACTGAACCATTACTTGAAATATTACTGTCTCACTACAGTGTCATGGTATGCGGATATAGCCGTTGAAATCCCTGAAGAATTGCCGATGGTTGGTGAGAAGGTTGTTTCGGAAGCGAGAGTGGATACTCGTTTTTTCCTGAATTACTGCACGTATGGTTACACGATGCCTTGGTGGCAATGGAAAGAATGGGAGCGCTTTATTGACTGGATGGCCCTTAATGGTATAAATATGCCTTTGGCAATTACCGGACAAGAAGCTGTGTGGTATAAAGTCTGGTCGAAAATGGGAATGTCGGACATCGAAATACGCTCTTACTTCACGGGACCGCCGTATCTGCCCTGGCATCGGATGGCTAACATAGATCGCTGGAATGGTCCGTTGCCGATGGAATGGTTGGAACACCAGGTAAGCTTGCAGAAAAAAATACTCGCACGTGAGCGTGAATTGAATATGAAGCCCGTATTACCAGCCTTCGCCGGACATGTACCTGCCGATTTAAAACGGATTTATCCCGAGGCTGATATTCAACATTTGGGCAAATGGGCCGGCTTTGCTGATGCATACCGTTGTAACTTTCTGAACCCTAACGATGCTTTGTTTGCGAAAATTCAGAAACTATTTCTTGATGAACAAAAAAAACTTTTCGGAACCGATCATATTTATGGTTTAGATCCTTTCAACGAGGTTGACCCACCCAGTTTCGAACCTGAATATTTGCGGAAGATAGCATCGGATATGTACGCTACATTGACGGCTGCCGATCCCAAAGCCCAATGGATGCAAATGACGTGGATGTTTTATTTTGATAAAGATAAATGGACTTCCGAGCGAATGAAGGCTTTGTTGACAGGAGTGCCACAGAATAAAATGATATTACTTGATTATCATTGTGAAAATGTTGAATTATGGAAAAGAACAGAGCATTTTCATGATCAGCCCTATATTTGGTGTTATCTGGGCAATTTCGGGGGAAACACAACTTTGACAGGTAACGTCAAAGAAAGTGGCGCACGACTTGAGAATGCTTTCATGAACGGTGGAGGTAACCTTAAAGGAATCGGCTCTACGCTGGAAGGATTGGACGTGGTGCAATTTCCCTACGAATACATTCTTGAGAAAGCATGGAATCTGAATGTAGATGATAATAAATGGATTGAATGTCTGGCTGACAGACATGTGGGATGCGTGTCGCAGCCTGTACGCGATGCTTGGAAACTATTATTCAATGACATTTATGTACAGGTGCCGCGCACATTGGGTACTTTACCCGGGTATCGCCCTGAATTGAATAAAAACAGTGAAAAACGGACAAGTAATGTGTATAGTAATGTTGAGTTATTAGAGGTTTGGCGAAAACTGAACGAAGCGCCTTCTGACCGGAGAGATGCTTTTCGCTTGGATTTGATTACTGTAGGCAGACAGGTGCTTGGAAACTACTTTCTTGATGTGAAAATGGAGTTTGATAGGATGGTTGAAGCCAAAGATTATCAGGCTTTGAAAGCTTGCGGCGAGAAAATGAAAGAGATATTGAATGACTTGGATAAGCTGAATGCCTTTCATCCTTACTGTTCGCTGGATAAATGGATTGATGATGCACGGAAGATGGGAGATTCCCCTCAATTGAAAGACTATTATGAAAAGAATGCCCGCAACTTGATTACTACCTGGGGGGGGAGCCTGAACGATTATGCTAGTCGTTCGTGGGCGGGACTGATAAGTGATTATTATTCAAAACGCTGGGAGGTGTATATCAATACATTCATCAATGCGGTCGGGGAAGGTGTAACGGTCGATCAGAAACAACTTGAAAATAAATTAAAGGAAATAGAGGAAAGCTGGGTGAATGCAACTGAGCGGAAAAATACTCGAAAAGAAGTTCATTCAACAACTGGCGGATTATTATCATTTTCAGCTTTTTTATTCAGTAAATATCAAAGACTGGTGAAATAAAGAAGAGGCCTGTTTCATTTATTGCTCGCGAATCATGCTATATCAGAAAGAATTAATATATTTGAAAATAAAGACTTGAGATGATAAGTTTTTATTTTTATATTTAAAATAATTAAGATGTTCCGGAAATACTCACAGGATGAAGCCCAAGCTTTGGTTAAGGCTCTGAAAGGGGGGAACCAGCTGGCATTTAGTATTGTATACAAGATGTATGCGGCGCAGACCTTTTCTTTAGCATTTAAATATTTGCAGAATAAGGAATTGGCTGAAGATGCTGTGCAGAACTTATTCTTAAAACTCTGGCTGAAAAAAGAAGAAATCGACGAGACAAAACCTATAAACAGATACCTTTTTACGATGTTGAAGAATGATCTGCTCAATACGTTGAGAGATTCAAAGAAAAATATCTATTTACTTGAGGATTGTCTTTCAATGGTTTTAGAATTGGAAGACGATTCTCAAAACGAAAACCTTAAACAAGAACAAATGAACATCATACAGCAAGCTCTTGGACAACTTTCGCCGCAACGCCGCAAGGTTTTTGAAATGAAAGTTTCGGGAAAATACTCCAATCAGGAAATAGCCGATAAACTCAATCTTTCAATAAATACAATTAAATTTCAATATAGTCAATCTTTAAAACAGATTCGCTCGACAGTGGGAGAGCTTAGCCTGCTGTTGGTGTATTTTATTATATAATGTGATCCTATCACTTTTTGCTGATATAGAACGTTCTTTTGAATTAACACGGTTTAACGTAGCCTGTATAATACTTTTTTGTAACAGTGTGTATTATTAGTAGATATTGAAATATGAAATTAAAAAAGAAACATACAAGTCAGAACTTTGAAATAGTTGATAGCATCGGGAAATATATGGATGACGATATTCAGAGGATAATAGAAGGTAAGCAGCTCGAATTAGGCGACAGAGAACTGCCTCCTTTTGATGAATATCGCATTTATAAGAATATTCAGGAAGCTGTGATGCAGGAAGAAAAACGAAAGAACAGGAGAATCAGAATACCGTTGTTCTTTAAGTGGGCGGTGGCTTGTATTATTGCTTTGTTTGCAGTAGGTGCAGGATATAATTTCTATCAAAGTCGTTGTGAGGCAAACCTTGTTTATCGTGAGGTCTGTGCTGTGAGAGGTGAAAAGTTACTTGTATTACTTCCTGATGGTAGCCGGGTGTGGTTAAATGCCGATACTAAATTGACTTATCCGGAGCAGTTTGCAAAATACAACAGGGATGTTACGCTGGAAGGAGAGGCTTATTTTGAAATAGCAAAAAATAAAAAATCCCCTTTTCAAGTATTTGCCGAGAATGTAAAAATACAAGTGACAGGAACATGTTTCAATGTAAAAGCATATCCTTCAGATAAGGTAATCAAAACTACACTCGACGAAGGAAGTATAAATATCGGGCATATACGAAGTCGTAGACCTATGCAGCAAATACTTCCTGGACAAACTGCAGTTTATGAAAAAAGAAGTAATGTAATAAAAATAAAAACTGATAGATATCATGATGATGCTTCGAGTTGGAAGGGGAACCAACTTACTTTCAGAAATGCATCACTGAAAGAAGTGCTTACAACACTCCAGCGGCATTTTGATATAGAAATTGCAGTTAAAAACGAAAAGATTGCTTCGTTTACGTACAACTTTGTTTGTAAAGGGAACGATTTGAACTATGTGTTGGAGGTGATGCAATCCATCACGCCGGTTAGCTTTAAAAAAATATCGGAATATACATATACCGTTGAATAAGTCAACTTAATCTAATAATAAAAAATAAATTTATGAGAGCACTTTTAAAACCCGTTGTATGGGTATGCCTTTTCTTCTTTGCGTATCAAAGTACGTATGCGCAGGCTCTTAAAATAATGAGCTATAATTGTCGAATGTCCGGAGAGATGACTGGTTACTCGGTGAAAGAGTACGCTGTATTTATCAGGAAATACAATCCGGATGTTGTAATGTTACAAGAAATAGATTACAACACAAAAAGGAATAAAAAACAAGATTTCACCACGCAACTGGCTGCGGAGTTGGGATTGTTTTCCGTATTCGGGAAAGCGATGGATACTGGCGGTGGAGAATATGGAGTGGCCATACTTTCAAAATATCCTTTCGTTTATATCAATAACAAAACTTTTGAAGGAATAGACGGAGCCAAAGAACCCCGTACGCTATTATATGTAGATATTCAGGAACCGGGAACTTCAGACGTAATCAGGATAGGGACGACTCACCTGGATCATTCGACAGATCTGATAAGGAGTGCAATGGCCGAACAGATTAATGAGCGGATTGGTACGGGAGACATCCCGACACTGCTGGGAGGAGATTTTAATGCCCGACACGATTCTAATGTGATTTGTGAAGTAATGAAGAACTGGCAGAGAATCTGCGATGATACATTCACCTACCCGGCAGATCAGCCGACAATCAAGATTGATTATATATTCGGGCTTCCACAGAATAAGTGGAAAGTGAAGTCGTTTAAAGTTTTATCCAATCCGGAAGTTTCTGACCACAGGGCTTTGTTTGCTGAAGTTGAATTTGTAAAATGAATGAAAAATGAAATCAAACTATCTATATCTGCTATTTATATGTGTTATTTCTTGCCTGTTTGTTTCGTGTAGTGACGAGGATAATAAGGGAGAAGAAATTCCGGAATGGAACCGGTTCAGAACAACGAACGTCTTGGTTTATGCGCATTTGTCTGAGCAAAATTTATTTAGCTCTTGTAGTTATAAAGAGGTGGCGTCATCTATCAGAAATACTACTCATTCAGTGGCATTGTTGGACAGGACAAATGCTGTCTATGGACAAACCGCAATCATAAATACGGGTACGGAGGCTGCTAGAGAGAGTAAGAAAGTGCCGGTGTTTGTGCCTGGCAGCTATAATAGCGAAGAAAAAAAGATAATCGGTAGTACAGTGCTTTTTCCTTCCACTATTTCCGAGATGACGCAATATGAAGTGGAAAACGATTGCAGATATCTTGAAACAAAAACAGAAGCAGTGAATGGAATAGATATGCTCTTCTGTTCTGTATCATTGAACAGCGAAGACTTGATAGCTCCGGCTGTCGACGTTTTCAAGAAAAAGGTAAGTGAACAGACTGTTCTGGTAGGCACTGTCAAGCGTGCACTGTTGTCCAATCTTGAGTCGGAAATTACTTCTAATTTAACTTCTGGTACCTATTCTTTCGTAGAAGTGGAAAATAGAAATAGAGACTCCGAGTATTGTATATTTGTTTTAACTTCACACAAGTGGGCTTTTAGGGGGGTAACCGAAACAAGTGTAAGCGGAGACTTACATTGTTTTCAATTGCAAATCGAATCTTTAAAATAAAAAATGAATGGCTATGAAACAATATATCAAAAACACCATAATCCTGATGTTTGCCCTGCTATGGGGCTTGTCGTTGACAAGTTGTAGTGATAGTGAAGCCGATTATTCGGATGATAGCGCATATCCGCCACCCACAATAGAACTCACTTCTCCTGCCGAGATAGATGCGGTAGAATATAACTCGACGGTGACTGTATCTGCCAGAAGTTTTTCTGCTGTGGGTATACATAGTATATATGCCACTTTATTGAAGGTAGGGGATAGTGGAGAGTATGAAGAGGTAAATGCGGCACAGCGTCAACGTCTAAAGATAGATACTTTGCAAACTGATATGACACTTGAATTTGATTTGAATGTCAAGGTCAACACGCGTGAAGCAGTCGGGATATTGGTGACATCGACGGACGTTTTGACAAAAACGTCACAAAAGGTAATACCTATTAAAAAGATAACCAAACTTCCATCTCAGATATTCACAGAACCATCGAATTTCCCTGTTTTAGTACCCGATGAAGAGGTTTCTCTGTCTGTAGTGATTCGTTCTGCCGTAGGTATTAAGTCTGTAAAACATACGTTGTGCAATAAAGTACTGGGTGACCTGAAGGAATATACGACTATTCCGGTGTCTGGCAATCCGTTGGAAATGGAATTTATCCTGAAAACTGTCGTAGATAATAAAGATACCAATGGAATCAAGATTGTGGTGGAAGATATAGAGGGAGGAAGAGAGGAAAAAATTATCAATATCGAAGGTCTTGAGGGGGTTGACAATAATGTTGCGCTTGTTTTCAACAATATAGAAATGGCACCCGAATGGGAACATTCAACAGAACCGGATCAACCTTATATTTTCTCCATAGAGGGAATAATGGTACAAGGTGTGCAGAAACATGTATTAAGCCTGAAGGAAATTAAAGGATATGGCTCAAAGGCAAACAGTGTAGATTTTGCTTTCGTCAATATATGGAGAAATCCGGAGTTTGTTGCCGTTAAAAATAGAGGTTTCTCTTATGTCAGTGCATCAAGAATTAATGGAGGACCGGTGGGACGGCGTTATGATGTAGATAACTGGATCAAACCGGTAGGCGTTGCTACGAACAGAACGATGTTTACTCTTATACCTGAGGATAAGGTCACTGAGCTTGGCGTTGATGTGATGGTGGAGAGTGCGGTTCCTGACGCCAAGACTTTTGAAGCGTTGAATATGTTGCAAAGTATGACTACACAGGGTGCTGATATGTTAATGCAAAGGGTCAATGCTTCTGATGGATACCCGAATGATCCTTGTAGTTTGCAGATCAAGGATAATACCTATATTGCTTTTGTTACTGCAGCGGGTAAATATGGTGTTATTCATGTTATTGAAGCCGCAAACGATGCAGATGCGTTAGTTACCGGAGGATGTAAAATAGCTACTCCTACAGGAGTTGTGGGAGGTAAAGGTCCGGCCTATTCGGGAGCTGGCATAGCCGGACTTACTTACGATGGTGTGGCGTTGCTTTACGGACGCACCTGTAAGTTGAAAATTGTGGTTCAAAAGTAATGTTGTTACAAATTGAGAAATAATACATTTATATTTTTGATGTAAAAGTTAAGAAAGGCCGGTCATATCTCTTTATGAACCGGCTTTTCTTGGGTCAGTCCGAAAAGCCTGTGGGTATGTTATGTTAATATTCGAAAGTGTACTATCTTTGCAGTTAGATTTTAAACAACACGTGAATTTGTCGAACTCACGTTATTTATATGCTAATTCTGCTTTGTCTTTAGGGTATTTGGAAATGCCGATGTATAGCGCTTTACCTTGCCGTACGATGTCAACGAGTGTTTGAAGTGTCTCTTCAAGAGGGTGTTGGGGTCGTAACGGTGGGTATAGAAGATGTCTACATATTCGAGGTTCATCCGCTTTAAACTTTGGTTGAGGCTGCTCATCAGTGATTTTCGGGAACCCCAATCACCGTAAGGACCCGGCCACATTTCATGTCCCGCTTTGGTAGAAATGAATAATTCATCCCGGTAGGGCATAAATGATTTCTTCATAATCATACCGAATGTTTCTTCTGCAGAGCCGCAGGAAGGACCGTAATTGTTGGCGAGGTCAAAATGGGTGATACCCTTGTCGAATGCATAATGTGCCATTGATAGCGAGTTGGCGAAGGTATTGACATCGCCGAAGTTGTGCCATAGCCCTAAAGATATTTCAGGTAGAAGGATGCCGCTCTTTCCGCAACGGCGGTATTTCATACCGTTTTCGTATCTGCCGGGGGCGGGGGAATAGATGGGATTTATCATGTCTGTTGGTTTTAGTTAGACTTTACATTATATAAGGTTGTAAAAACAATGAAAGCAAAAATACGGAAATTCTTTGAAAGTATCTGTTTATTGGCTCCATAGATTGGACTTTTATTTACTTTACAATTTTATCCGTCTCCGGTTCGAAGAGTCTATTGCTGAGTGCCTGCAAAGCCCTTTTCTTGTCTTCCGTCTTAATGACGAATGCTACGTCACTGTCATTGCTGCCATACGAAATCATACGCAGCGGGATATCTGCCAGAGCTTCTATAATCTGCGCTTCGACACCGGCATACTGCCAACGCATGTTTCCCACCACGGATACAATAGACATACGGTCTTCCATCAGAATTTTTGCATATTGTTCCAGCTCCGCAAGGATTTTGCATAGATGTTCGCTGTTGTCTATGGCGACGGATACATCCTGATTGGATGAGACCAACAGACAAAACGGCGTTCTGTATTTGGCAAACGTATCAAAAATCTTACTGATAAACTGATAAGGACATAAGTTATGTTTCGACTCGAACTTCACGTAGAAGATATTGTCTTTGGCGGCTATGGCTTTAATGATATTGTCATCCTGTAAATCCGAAATCAATGTCCCCTCTGCCTGAGGATTCATTGAGTTGAGCAATCGTACCGGGATATTGCGCTTGCGTGCCGGGGCGATGCAGAACGGGTGTAATATTTTTGCTCCGTAAAAGGCCAGCTGCTCGGCTTCGTTGAAACTGAGATGCTTTACGGAGCGGGTTCCCGATACTTCACGCGGGTCATTATTGTGCATCCCGTCAATGTCCGTCCATATCTGTATTTCCTCTGCGCGGATGGCAGCGCCGATGAGCGATGCCGTATAGTCGCTGCCGCCCCGTTTCAGGTTATCCGTTTCATTATAAGCATTTTTGCAGATGTACCCTTGAGTAATAAAAAGATTGATGCCGGGATATTGTGCCAATTGCGCCTGCAGTTTTTCCTCTATATATTTCAAGTCCGGTTCTCCTTCCGGCCCGGTACGCATAAAGTCGAAGGCGGAGAGCAGGATATTGGCAATCTTCCGTTCCCGCAGGTAGAAGTGCAGCAGGGCTGTACTGATAAGTTCCCCTTGTGCCAGAACCTCTTTTTCTTCAACCGAGGTGAATTCATCATTGATAAATTGCCAGAGTCGCTGGAAGCGGTCGAGAATATAATCTATCGCTTCCCGCTTTGTGGATTCGTCTGTCAACAGTTCGTTGGCAAAGTCTATGAACAGGAATTCCAGCCGGGTGATTTTCTCGTGTGCCTGTTCTATGTCGCGGTTGAACAGGCTGGCTGCAATCTCTTCCAGATGATTGGTTGTGCCTGCTGTTGCGGACAGGACTACAATCTTCGGTGTGGACTCTGAAATGAGTTCCGCTACGTGTTTCATTCTCTCTACTGTGCCGACGGAAGTACCGCCGAATTTGCAAACTTTCATTTTTAAATCTTTTTTAGTTATTCTTTTTTTACGGTCGGATGAAGCCTCTGTATTCCTTTTCGTTTTAGAAGGCTCATTTCCGAAATGGAAGGGCGAGTTTCTTTTTCAGTTCTCTTACAATGCCTCTGAGGATACATTGTAAGGTGTTTTTTTACTTTTCCGTAGCCTTATGTGCGCTCCCTTCACTTGTAAAAGTTCAAAAGACATGCCGTTTGTTTCCCGGAAAACGTTTATATTTGCACATCCCTTGTTTTTACCATTTATTACTTTAAACTTATCCGAAAAATATGAGCAAGATTTTAGTCGTTGACGATGAAGTACAGCTCCGTACCCTTTTGTCGCGTATGTTGGAGTTGGAAGGATATGAAGTATGCCAGGCCGGTGATTGCAGGACTGCTTTGAAGCAGTTGGAATTTCAGAGCCCGGATGTAGTCTTGTGCGATGTATTTCTTCCTGACGGTAACGGGGTAGACCTTGTGTCGTCTGTCAAGAAAACAGCTCCTAACGTAGAGATAATCCTGTTGACGGCGCACGGTAATATCCCGGACGGGGTGCAGGCCATTAAGAACGGCGCTTTCGATTATATCACCAAAGGTGATGATAACAATAAGATTATACCGCTTGTCAGCCGTGCCGTGGAGAAGGCGCGCATGAACGTCCGCTTGGAGAAACTGGAAAAGAAAGTAGGGCATACATATTCTTTCGATTCTGTTTTGGGTGATTCGAAAGCATTGAAAGATGCCGTTTCACTGGCACAGAAAGTATCGGGAACGGATGTGCCCGTATTACTGACGGGTGAAACGGGTACGGGAAAGGAAGTCTTTGCGCAAGCCATACATTATAATAGTAAGCGCGCCAAGCAGAATTTCGTAGCGGTAAACTGCTCCTCTTTCAGTAAGGAACTGTTGGAAAGCGAGATGTTCGGTCATAAAGCCGGTTCGTTTACAGGAGCATTGAAAGATAAGAAAGGATTGTTTGAGGAGGCCGACAATGGCACTATCTTTTTGGATGAAATCGGTGAAATGGCATTTGAACTGCAAGCCAAACTGCTGCGCATTCTCGAAACAGGCGAATATATAAAGATTGGCGATACCAAACCCACCCGTGTGAATGTGCGTGTCGTTGCCGCAACCAACCGCAATCTGCCGGAAGAGATTACCGCAGGACGTTTTCGCGAGGATTTATTCTACAGGCTCTCCGTATTCCAAATTCATCTGCCGCCCTTGCGTGAACGGGCGGGCGATGTACGTATTCTGGCAAAAGCCTTTGTAAAGGACTTCTCCGCTCGGTTGGCACGTTCCGTTACGGAAATAACACCCGCTTTTCTCGAAGCCCTCGAACAACAACCCTGGAAAGGTAATATCCGGGAATTGCGTAATGTGATAGAGCGCAGTCTGATTGTTTGCGAGAGTGAACGGCTGGATGTTGCCGACTTGCCGCTCGATATACAGAACACCCATTACGAACAATCTGATGAAACCACTCCCGGCAGTTTTGAACTTTCTGCCATGGAGCGTCGCCACATCGCCCGTGTGCTGGAATATACAAAAGGTAATAAGACCGAAGCAGCCCGCCTGCTCAAAATCGGATTGACCACACTCTACCGCAAAATCGAAGAATACGGAATATAATCTGTTCTTTTCCGTAACTTGCCGAAAGTTTCCCGGCGTGGAACGAAGTGTTCCATGTCGGGAAACAAAGTGTACCATGCCGGGGTACTCTTTGTCTCACCCCGTGGAACTTTCGGTTTCTCCTAAGGAAACTATCAGTTTCACCGCATGAAACAAATGGTTTCGCCAGATGAACCTCGAATCATGCAATGTCCCTTTTCTATTTTGATAGACACCCTTCCATTTTGAAAGGGTGTCTTCTTTTTCTGTAATTCCTCTATTCTGTTTTATTTCTTTATCAATCAGTATTTTATCTTCTATGCTTCTATTTTGGCACGCATTTGGCAATTATGAGGACGGTAAAACATGAATATTAATTTAACAACGTAAAAACATGGGAATAACGATTTCATTTATTTTCTGCCTGTTGAGCGGATTTCTCGCTTTCTGGCTATTCTGGAAATGTGTGGATTGGTTTGAGAAGATTTAAAGAGGAGAGAAAAGATTATGTACACAGTATTATTTGTATTAGGTGTTGCAGTGTTCGGGTACTTGATGTATGTTCTGGTGAAACCCGAAAGGTTCTAAAAGATTAAAGAAATGAATACGGAAATTTTAGGTGTAGTTTTACAGATTTTCCTGTTGGTGGTGATTTCTTATCCGCTGGGAAAATATATTGCGAAGGTTTATAAAGGAGAGAAAACATGGTCGGACTTTATGAAACCGGTAGAGAGACTGATATTTAAGGTAGCGGGCATTAATCCCAATGAAGAAATGAACTGGAAGCAGTTCCTCAAGGCGTTGCTGATATTGAATGCTTTCTGGTTTGTCTGGGGAATGGTGCTGTTGGTCAGTCAAGGATGGCTGCCGCTGAATCCTGACGGTAATAGCCCGCAAACTCCCGACCAGGCATTCAATACCTGCATCAGTTTTATGGTAAACTGTAACTTGCAGCATTATTCCGGTGAGAGCGGACTGACGTATTTCACCCAGTTGTTCGTCATCATGCTCTTCCAGTTTATTACCGCAGCGACAGGTATGGCGGCTATGGCGGGCATTATGAAGTCCATCAGCCGTAAAACAACGAATACAATCGGTAACTTCTGGAACTTTCTTGTATTGAGTTGCACGCGTATTCTTTTGCCGCTTTCCCTGATTGTCGGCTTTATCCTTATTACACAAGGTACTCCGATGGGCTTTGACGGTAAAATGGAGGTGACTACGCTTGAAGGACAGGAACAAACGGTGTCACAAGGGCCGGTGGCTGCCATCGTTCCTATCAAGCAGTTGGGTACGAATGGCGGTGGTTACTTTGGCGTAAATTCGTCTCATCCGTTGGAAAATCCTACCTACCTGTCCAATATCGTAGAATGCTGGTCTATCCTGATTATACCTATGGCTATGGTTTTTGCGTTGGGCTTTTATACAAAACGGATGAAACTGGCTTATAGTATTTACGGCGTAATGCTTTGTGCCTATTTGGCGGGTGTCGGCATCAATGTTTATCAGGAGATGAATGGTAATCCTCGCATTGACGATATGGGCATTGCACAGGACAATGGGTCTATGGAAGGCAAGGAAGTCCGTCTGGGAGCAGGTGCCACCGCATTATGGAGCATTACGACTACGGTTACTTCCAACGGTTCCGTCAATGGCATGCACGATTCTACGATGCCCCTGTCCGGTATGATGGAGATGCTGAACATGCAGATAAACACTTGGTTCGGCGGTGTCGGTGTAGGGTGGATGAACTATTATACATTTATCATTATCGCAGTCTTTATCAGCGGACTGATGGTGGGACGTACACCGGAGTTTCTCGGAAAGAAAGTGGAAGCCCGGGAGATGAAAATAGCGACAATCGTTGCGCTGCTTCATCCGTTTGTGATATTGGTAGGCACGGCTCTGTCTTGTTATCTCCTTGCGCACCATCCGGAGTTTGTAGAGAGTGAGGGCGGCTGGCTGAACAATCCCGGTTTTCACGGGCTGAGCGAGCAATTCTATGAATTTACTTCGTGCGCTGCCAACAACGGCTCCGGTTTCGAAGGCTTGGGCGACAATACTTATTTCTGGAACTATGCCTGCGGTTGGGTACTTATTCTGAGCCGTTTTCTTCCTATTGTAGGGCAGGTTGCCATTGCTGGTCTGTTGGCGCAGAAGAGATTTATTCCCGAAAGTGCCGGTACGCTGAAAACCGATACGTTCACTTTTGCCGTAATGACTTTTGCCGTAATCTTTATCGTGGCAGCTTTGTCTTTCTTCCCGGCACATGCGTTGAGTACTATTGCCGAACACTTCAGTTTGTAACGAGATAAGAATAATCAGATATGTTTATGAAGGATAAAAAATCAGCTTCTTTGTTTCAAAAGGAGCAAGTAATGGAAAGTTTGAAACAGTCATTCGTGAAGTTGAATCCGCGGGTGATGATAAAGAATCCGATTATGTTCACTGTGGAGTTGGTGACATTGGTGATGCTGGTAGTCTGCATCCTCTCTTTGGGAACATCGGAATACGGGACGTTCGGTTATAACTTCCTGGTGTTTGTGATATTGTTTGTCACTTTGTTGTTTGCCAACTTTGCCGAGGCCATTGCCGAAGCCCGTGGCAAGGCACAGGCGGACAGCCTGCGTAAAACGCGTGAGGAAACGCCCGCAAAGGTTTTGGTGGAAGGCAAGTTGCGCACTGTCAGCAGCGCACGTCTCAAGAAGGGAGACTTCTTTGTTTGTGAAGCCGGCGATACGATTCCTGCTGATGGCGAGATTGTGGAAGGGCTGGCTTCTATTGACGAGAGTGCCATTACCGGTGAATCCGCTCCGGTAATCCGTGAGGCGGGCGGTGATAAAAGCTCCGTTACCGGCGGTACGAAAGTGCTGTCGGATAAGATAAAGGTGTTGGTTACGCAGCAACCGGGCGAGAGTTTCCTCGACAAGATGATTGCGCTGGTAGAGGGTGCTACCCGGAAGAAAACCCCGAACGAAATAGCGCTGACTATCTTATTGGCCGGTTTTACGTTAGTGTTCGTAATCGTATGTATTACGTTGATTCCGATGGCGGACTATACCAATATCGACCATCCGGGTACGTATATCTCTATTGCGGCTATTCTCTCATTGTTTGTCTGCCTGATACCGACAACCATCGGCGGCTTGCTTTCGGCAATCGGTATTGCCGGTATGGACCGCGCCCTGCGTGCCAATGTAATCACAAAGTCGGGCAAAGCCGTTGAAACTGCCGGTGACATTGATACGTTGCTGTTGGACAAGACCGGTACAATTACTATCGGTAATCGTAAGGCTACCAAGTTTCATCCGGCTCCGGGCATTGATGAAAAGGTGTTTGTAGAGGCTTGCCTATTGTCCTCGCTTTCCGATGAAACCCCGGAAGGAAAGTCCGTCATCGAATTGGGGCGTGAGAACGGACATCGTATGCGCGACCTCAATACTGCGGGAGCCCACATGATTAAGTTTACGGCCGAAACCAAATGTTCCGGTGTCGACCTGCAAGACGGTACTCAAATCCGCAAAGGTGCGTTCGATGCGATTCGTCGGATTGTGGAAAGCGCGGGGAATAAATTCCCGAAAGAAGTGGAAGAAGCGATTGCCGTCATTTCGGGCAATGGCGGTACTCCGCTGGTAGTGTGTGTCAATAAAGTGGTATTGGGAGTCATCGAATTGCAGGACATCATCAAGCCGGGCATCCAGGAACGCTTTGAACGTCTTCGTAAAATGGGGGTGAAGACGGTTATGGTGACCGGTGACAACCCGTTGACCGCCAAATATATTGCCGAAAAAGCCGGTGTGGATGATTTCATTGCCGAAGCAAAGCCGGAGGATAAAATGGAGTATATCAAGAAAGAACAGCAGGCCGGCAAACTGGTTGCCATGATGGGAGACGGAACCAATGATGCCCCCGCATTGGCGCAGGCAAATGTGGGGGTTGCCATGAATAGCGGTACGCAGGCTGCAAAGGAAGCCGGCAATATGGTAGACCTTGACAATGACCCGACCAAGCTGATTGAAATTGTAGAGATAGGCAAGCAGTTGCTGATGACGCGCGGCACGCTTACGACTTTTTCCATTGCGAATGATGTGGCCAAATACTTTGCTATTATTCCCGCACTGTTCATGGTCGCTATCCCTCAATTGGCCCCATTGAATATCATGGGGTTGCATAGCCCTGAAACGGCCATTCTTTCGGCCATCATCTTTAATGCTGTCATCATTCCCATACCTGTCTCTTATACACATCTGACGCTGCCGACGACTAGTCGAG
>ERZ1027074.312-NODE-312-length-26938-cov-8.110404_pt1 | contig 26938 bp, 17 predicted proteins | sample MGYA00519417_ERZ1027074 | MGnify/ENA primary metagenome ERZ1027074 (study PRJEB26926, sample SAMN06164770) | human gut metagenome | biome: ENVO:00009003; feature: ENVO:2100002; material: ENVO:00002003 | host: Homo sapiens | place: USA | collected 2012 ...
GTATTTGTTGGATGGCTAAGTTCTTTTTTAATACGTGGAATCAGTAGTACAGCTTTTGCCTTGAAAATCTCTTTCGAAACTTTATTTTCCATCCATGCCTTATGCAGAATTGTTGCCAACTCATCGTCTGTCATTTGATTGACACGGCTTCTCATTTCTAGGAAATCCTTTTCTGAGATGGTGTCTGCCAAGTAATCAGCTAGTAACTTATCTATTCTATTTTGTTCCATACTTCTCTTTTTACAACTATGACGAGAAAGTATGGGAAGTATAACATATGTTTTTATGTGTTATAGAACATAATTACGAAAATAGGGAAATATTCCTTCATATATACTCTTAATTTAGCAAGTGCTGCGGAAAGTTGATTTCGCACGGACTGTTCTGATATTTCAAGTAATTCAGCTACATCTTTTACTTTTTTCTCATCTTCCTTTATCAATACAAAAATAAGTCTTTGTTGTTGTGTCAGTTTTTTCTTTGCTTCTTTCAGTCTCTCCTCAAACTCGTCCATATCAAACATGGAGCAACTTTCTGTTGAGGAAATCTGAGAATCCTGGATTATTTCAAGGTATCCGATAATTTCAGGTTTATTAATTTGCCTTCTGAATGAGTCAATGCACATATTTTGAACCATCTTGAACAAGTAAGACTTTATGGATGTTTCGATGTGTAGATCCTTTCTGTTTATCCAAATTTTAATGAATGCTTCCTGTACAATATCCTCTGAAATGCTTTCTGATTTTGTAAGATTAAATGCAAAGCCATATAAAAGGGAAGCATATTGAGTATATAGTAGAGTGTAGGCTTTTTCTGGATTGTTTTTTAATTCACTTACAATCTGAATTGTCTCTGTATCATTTGCATTTTTCATATTTCTGTTCTCGGACAATGAAGACCAACCTGTTTTTAAGTTGAAGTGTAGCTAAAGATTCGCATAATTTATAATTGCAAAAGTACTCAAAAAAAGCTAATCATACTAGAGTTGATATTGAAATTCGTTCCATTTCCAATCTGGATGGTGTCTGTTTTACAGGTAAACGGCTGTAGGATAATCTTTTCCATTCTCTTTTATGGTGTCAATATTCATTTCAAAATAAATGTTCTGTGCAGAATTCGAATTGATTTACTGATGGACTTTAATAGTATGTTTTCTTTGTTCTATCTGTATGTGAAGCAGAACTTTCATTGGGTAAGCTGGGTTGCTTTGTGATACATATCACATTGGTTGGAGATGGTTTTCAGAAACTATACGGAAGCCAGTTGCTTCGTTGGAGGAACATCCGATGGTGAAATACACGCTTTTCGAAGAAGACAGGAGAAAATCCGGAGGAAATTATAGGGAAGTGAGAGGGATTGTCATTCGGTTTGATGACTAGGAGAAAGTATTTGCGATGGGTGATGGACAGCGCATAGCATTGGTGTCCATCGTAGATATGTGTATGGATTTTAAACAGTAGAGGACATGCCTTTTCTACTGAATCTATAAGTGTACTTTTTTGTTCCCTGTTGTACCGCTTTTTTATTTGCGGCTTTTTTTTGTACAAAATATGGAATATCCACATCTTTTGTGCTCAAGGGGAGGGCGGCAAAAGATGAGCCTTTGAGGAAGGTGCTTAGAAGCGAACTCTCAAAAGAAAGGGCCACTCGGCTTGAAGGAAGCTTCGGCACTCAAAAGCAACATTACTCGCTCGCAAGGATAAAGGCAAGGAAGAGGAAGACGGAAATCCTGTGGATTTTCTTCGGAATACATACGGCAAATGCCATACTGATGATTGACAAGATTAGGAATAGAACGGGGAAAGCTGCATGATATGAGTTTATTGAAAGAATCAGAAGAGGTCAGCAGACTTCTTCCGGAACTTCATGTCTTGCCCAATAAGAGTATATGAGAATAGACAGAAAAATGACAATAAAAATGGCATATGAAGTGATTATACTCTATCATCTTCATATGCCATGGTATTTTTTATAGGATTTACTGAATGTCCCTAAAAAACAATCGTCAAATGGCTTTCAGTTATAATCCGATCTCGATGGTTAGAGCAGGTAAACCGGAAAGTTTTTTCATTGTGATTTCATTAAAGTTTCTTTTTTAGCCTTTAAAAATGAAGAGAGCTTATTAATTTCGCTTCTATACTTTCGTTCGTTGACCCTGTTCTTATTTTCTTCTGGATCTATGTGATGGTCAAACAACATTCGAGAATGAATCTTTTCTTTTTGTTTCCATTCCGCATAGTTGTATCTATTGCTAACAGCATTGTCCCCTCCTTCCCATTGGATATATACTTGGTCTTTTATTTTTGCTTTTAAATTTGTTAAAATAGGAACAAAACTAGTGCCATCTAATTGATTCTTTGGTATGGGCAAATGACAAAGTTCACATAGTGTCGGATATAAATCTACGAATTCTACCATGGACTTAGTCTTTCCTTTTTTCAATCCGGGAACACGTACAATTAAAGGAACGTGAGTAGAACGATCCATTAAATTATGCTTACCGAGAAAGTTATGTTCCCCTAGATGCCAGCCATGGTCTCCCAGTAATACAACGATGGTATTATTTGCTAAACCTAACTCATCCAGAGCGTCCAGTACTTTCCCTATTTGCGCATCAACATAACTCAGACAAGCATAATATCCATGTTTGGCTTCTTTCTGAAAAGAAATATCATCTGCTGTGGTGGTACGTGCGTAAGCGTAGATTTCTGTAGAGTTTTTAACCTCATTCGGTAGATCTTTAGGACGAAAACGATTGTTAGCAACTGGAATTTTCTCTCGGTCATATAAATCCCAATATTTTTTAGGGGCATTAAAAGGTAAATGTGGCTTCCAAAATCCACATGCCATAAAGAAAGGTTTTCCTTGTTCTTTTAAACGTTTTAAGTCTGCAATGGCTTTTAATGCCAGTTTTCCGTCATCATAAGCGGTGTCAGGTACTTCAGCCCACTCACAGAAAGGTCCACGCATTGTTTTGGGATTGATAGTTCGTGCGGAGGCTTCATTCATCCATAATTCCCATTTATTGTATTCTGCCCAATATACATCATATCCGTCGGGATGTTTACGGTAAGGGGGTTCACTCCATGAATTAGCATGATCTGAAAGATGGTGGAAAACCTTGCCGTTTGAGATTGTGTAATAGCCATGTGATGTAAACCATCTTGATATCGGAATTGCGGTCGGGCAATCTTTGCTGGCATAAGCGGAATAGTTGACAAAACGATCTGGATAGTGTGGATACACTCCTGTTAATAAGCTGGCGCGTGAAGCTCCACTTACTGGGATATTGCAGTAAGCGTTCTGAAATAATAACCCGCTGGCGGCAAAACGGTCAATATTGGGGGTCTTTACTTCTTTTACCCCATAGCATCCTAACTCAGGGCGCATATCGTCTGCCATCAAGAATAGAACGTTCATTTTCTCTGTCTGTGAAAATACAGACAGAGAAGAGAAGGCAAGCATTGAAATGCTTGAAAACAAAGTGTATTTTAACTGCATAATTTTATTTATTGTTTTCCCATCCAGGATTTTGTTCGAGAGCAGGATTGAGTGCCAATTGATTTAGAGGAATTGGATTTAGATAGTAATGTTCCAACCACCCTATGGGTTTCTCGAAATAATATACATATCCTTCATTGTTGGATGGACCATTCATAACTTTTACATTAAATTCACTTGCATCTTTTAAATAGACTCCAGTAGGTTGTTTGTTTACATAATGTCCTTTTTTCCATCGGCGTAAATCGTCCAGACGAGTTCCTTCACCCATTAATTCAACGCGGCGTTCACGGCGGATTTCCCATAGTAAAGGATTTACATCTTGATCTCTGTCAGGATCAAAATCTGTGGTAATATCTGTCAAGACCATGTCGGCCACGTGAGCACGTTTCCTCAGTTTGTTAATAGTTTTATCTGCTATAGATTGATCGAATAGCCCTAGTTCATACATTGCTTCGGCATAATTCAACAGTATCTCGCCGAGTCTGAATAGGGGAGCGTCTGTAGTACAAACTCCATTGGCAGTGCTGGCATCGGTATGGGTATTATAGTATTTCCATACCCAGAAACCCATTTGGCTGGCATTCCATCCCTGTCCCCAATTGACATTTTTAAAATGGGGTTGCCCTTTGGTTATAAAACCTTTGAAATTAGATGTCGGCAACCGGTGATAAGTTTCTTTAGAAATTGTTGCCATCAAGTCAATATACTCGCGTTCAGAGGGATTATCTGTGAACTTCCATTGAGTAGTAGAGGCACTTGCTAGACTTACCATATAGGGAGGACATACTGTGTGATATAGACGATAATCCCTGTTGCGGAACTGGGCATACACATCTTTGTCACCTCCGTATGTGGTACTGTTTTTGATAGGATGTCCGTCACTGCACAAATAACTGTCCACGGCATCTTTGGTTGCTTCTATTTGTGACTCGCCGGTTCTTACCATACGTGTGAGTCCATGGCATAGCTGGCTGGTAGCATACTCTTTGTATAGAATAATTCCATTGATGCCAGCTAAAGACTCTGAGTTGAAAAGTTCTTCATAGTTGGGGTGTAGGGTAGTATATTTATTCATGACTTCCTTGGAAGCCCGTGTACATTCTTCTAAATAGGTTGTGGCATTTGGTAGGGCATGATATTTTCTCCATGTCCCTTCAAACAAACAAAAACGGGAGATTAATGATTGTACTACAGCTCGATTGATTGTATTATTGCCATCTCCGTCTACTTTGATATGTTCTTCTGCGTATTTCAAGTTATTCAGAATATTTTGGGCCACAACATCCCGTGGGTCTCTAGGGAAATATAGTTCCTCGCTGTCTTCTGATAAGGTATGTTCTACCCATGGTAAGTCTCCATATAGAGACAACATTTTAAAATATTTATAAGCGCGAAAAAAATATCCAACACTTCTCCAGTGTGCTTTTTCTGCATCATTCATGGATGATTGGTCTATATTGTCCAACATTAAATTTACCCGGCGGATGTATTCATAATCCCATGAATCAGAGGATGCAGGTACCTTAGCTTTTTGATACGCCCATTGGCTTTCATTGCCTGAGACATGCTTGATCATATTGTCAGCTTCATAATCTCCTTTAAAGATTTCATCAGTTTGTCCTGTTTTATATGCATAGCCGAAAAAGACGTTATACAGTCCCCAAGAGTAAGTCTTGAAGTTTTCATATGATCGGAAAGAGGTTAATTCCGTTTGTTGATCTTTAGGATATACCTCCATAAAATCATTATTTAAACAAGAGTTCATCAACAGGAAGAGTCCTGCTGCTACTATATATTTTTTCATAATGTCAGCTTTTATTATAAACTTAAATTAATACCAAATGAGAATTGACGCATATAAGGATAAGTAAATCCACGTTGTCCCAAATTGTCTGTTACTACACGTTCAGCATCTATCCCTTTGGGCAGATGATCAAATGTAAAGAGGTTCTCTCCACTAAAAAATACTGATAAGTTAGTAATACCCAGTGGCTTGATCAGTTTTATGGGGAAGGTATATGATAAACTGATATTGCGTATGCTCAAATATGCTCCATTTTGCAAAAAACGGGTTTGTGGTTTTTGATTGGCTTTAGTGTTTCCTTCTGCCTTTTCATATAAACGTGGGAAATAACTGTTTGTATGTTCTGGAGTCCAGTAATTCAATTGAGAGTCAAACAAAGTTGAGTAAGCATCGTAATGTGGATAGAATAGCTCGTTCATGAGCCAAAGATCCCGTTTGCCGACTCCTTGTAAAATAAATGACAGTGAAATACCTTTCCATGTTGCACCACCACGAATTCCGTATTGATATCTGCGAGTATCATTACCGATAATACGAGTGTCGCCTGGTTCGTTTGATGTGTTTTTACCATTGTTTATGATACCATTCCCATCAAAATCCACATAAAGTATATCTCCCGGATTAGGATTATAACCTTCCACTTTGGGAATATTGTTTTTTAACTTTCCTTGACTGTCAAAATCTTCGGTAGTATATAAGCGGTCTGTAGTATACCCCCATATTTCACCTAATTCCATTCCTTTCCGGTAAATCAGATTGTCATCCGAATCTTTTCCTAGTAAGCCTACCTCATTGTCGTATTTTGTGATTTTCGTACGCGAGTCATATAGGTTAAAACCTAAATAATATTGCACATTGCCGATACGGTCATTCCAATCCAAGGATATTTCCCAACCTTTGGCGCGTAAGTCGGCAGAGTTTTGTAATGGGGCTTTGGCACCCAATACTCCTGGAAGTTCCATACCTGGAGCCAACATTCCTTTTGTATCCCGTTGGTACCAATCAAATACAACATTTAGGCGGTTATTAAACAGTCCTAGGTCAAATCCGAAATCCAAGGTACTAACTTTTTCCCAAGTGAAACTATTGCTGACTAGGGCTGGAGGAGCCAATGTTGTAGTAGCTTGTCCGTTTACAACCCAATTAGCCAATGGAGAATCCATGCCAGGAATAAAAGCATAAGGTTCTATACTTTGATTACCGATATTACCATAAGAACCTCTCAATTTTAAGTTAGAAAGAAAAACTTTACTCCATTCCATAAATTGCTCTTCACTGACACGCCATCCTACGGAAACAGAAGGAAAGAAGCCGAAACGATTTTCTTTAGGGAATTTCGAAGAACCATCATAACGCCCGTTTGTTTCGAGTAAATATTTACCGGCATAAGAGTAATTTATCCTACCGAATAATCCTCTGACATGGTATTCTTCAAATTCATCACTGTTTTTATAATCTCCTGTAGCTTGTGATAATGAGGGTAAATCTTCGTTAATCATATCTGTGCGTGACGCTTTCATCATCTTATAGGAATTGCTTTCCTGATTGAAACCAGCCATAATTCCAATGTCATGTTGGCCTAATGTTTTGTTGTAATTGGCATATACATTAAAAGCATTATAATTGGTTGCCCGATTTTCTATTTCATATTTCGAATTTGAAACAGACTGTTCTTTGCGGAAGTTAGCTCCGTGAGCATAAGCAAATTTCTTATCGAAAGTTGTGATTTCTCTGGTCTTTCTATTAAATGTATATTCACCGATTATTTTCAGATCTTTGAACGGAGTAATAGTCAGCTTGCCAAAGATGCGTAAATCGTTTCTGTCATTTTCTTTAGGTGCTGACAGATTGATGAAATTATGAGGAGTATTGATAGGCAAGATTTCACCATCCAGTTCCATATTACCTAATGGAAAATAAGATGGAAAGGCTACTGCTGCTCCCCAAATACCATAAGAAGCTGAAGTATAGGGAAGTTCTGAATGTGAATTCGCATATTTGATGTCTAACTCCGGAGTAATCCAGGAATGAATGTCGGAGCGGATGTAAGATGATATATTATAACGTTTGTATGAGTCTTTGTCTGTAACAAGAATTCCATTTTGATTCACCATACCGGCTGACATTCTGTAAGATATTGATTTATTACCTCCTCCAACAGAAATGTTATGTGTTTGTTGAAAACCTGTTTCCATCATGTCGTTTAAGAGATCTGTTTCTTGTAAACTGTATCGAAGTCCGTCTACAACGGCATAACCGTCAGGATAATTGCTTGAATTAGTATTATATTCTTTCAATAACTCTAACCAGGTATCTACATTTTGTCCTGTCTGATATGATACTGTTCCCATATCTTTATAAGCTTGTACTGTTTGTAACGGAGTTGCTTTATGGGGTAAATTACTGGGCTTACTGAATGAGAAGTTATTAGAGTAGTTGATAGAGAAGCGAGTGTCTTTCATTCCCTTTTTAGTGGTAACTAGGATAACTCCGAATGCAGCGCGTGCACCGTAAATAGCCGAAGATGCGGCATCTTTTAATACAGAGATAGATTCAATATCATTAGGATCCAGCATATTTATGTCCATCTCTACATTGTCAACTAATACAAGCGGGGCACCTTCATTGATGCTGTTCACTCCACGGATATTGAAAGACATTTCAGCACCGGGTTGGCCTGATGTGCCTGTTACCTGCAGTCCCGGCATTGCTCCCATCAGTACATTACTAACCGAAGTGACAGGACGATCACCCAATATTTCATCCATTTTTACACTGCTTACTGCTCCTGTCAGGTTGGCCTTTTTTTGTACGCCATATCCTACGACTACTACCTCTTCCAAAGTTTCAGTATCTTCCTTTAATACAACATTAAGTTCTTTCTTTCCAGAAACTTTCACTTCTTGAGAAACATACCCAATATAAGTAATCTGTAAAACGGCATCTTTGGGAGTATCCAGAACGAACCGCCCGTCTATATCTGTGATTGTACCAGTTGACTGGCCTTTTACGATGACATTGGCACCGATTATCGGTTCGCCATTCGCATCTTTCACAATACCTGTCACCTTATTTTGTTCTTGCTGTATTCCTTGCACAATCTCAGTAGAAAGAATGATTTTCTTTTCAAGCACCGAATACTTCACATTCGTTCCTGCGAAAATCTGATCCAATATCTTGAAGATATTATTGTTGTTTGCCGAAACTGATACAATACGTTTCAGATCTACGTGTTTATTGTTGAAGAAGAAATCAAACCCCGATTCTTTTTTCAGCTTTTCCAACACAGTGCCAACTGTTTCATTACGCACTTCAAGACTGATCATGGTCTTTTGCGCATACGACTCTGCCGCATAAGTCATACTTAGCGAACAGATTAAAAAGAGTACACTCAGTTTCATAGGTAATGGAGTTTTATTTAAGATTAACCTACACGACTTTATCATCCATAATAATTGGACGCTAAAATAAATTTTCATAATTTTGTAATTGAGATAAAGTGAATAAAATGTTGTCTTTGCTTGTCGCCAAACAAGCATGGAAAGATGATTTTTTCATACGGGGTGATACGCCAATATCCTCCCGTATGTTTTTGTTTAGGGAGCCTGTTGTCTGTTCATTTTTCTAGTATTTAAATTAAGGGTTAAACGTATATTAGTACACTTCTATTTTCAGCTTTTCCGTCTTTATATCTGCACTGTCAATGTAACGCCAGCGTATGTGGGAAGAAATCCGGAAATATTCCATAATACGCTCCAGACGCTGATGGGTGAATGTTCCTGTGAACGAACAGCCTTTCAGCCCCTTGTTGGACAATACGAATTCCACATTGAACCGCTTTCCAAGCATGTGCAGCACTTCATCCAGCGGAGTGTCATTAAAGATAAGCTTGCCGTCTTTCCATGAAATCTCCGATTCGCCCGAGGTAGCGTAGCACTTGATATCTCCGGTTTGTGGAGAATAAACCAGCTTCTGTCTGGGGGAGAGCATACTCTTTTGAAATTTTCCTTTGCTATTCTTATAAATAAACCCTACGCTGCCTTCGATAAGCGTGGTGGAAATGGGAGTTTCATTACCGTATGCTTCCACATTAAAACTTGTTCCGTACACTTCCACCTGCGAATGGTGAGGGGTGGAAACGATGAATCGTTTCCGGGGATGTTGGGTCACATCGAAATAAGCTTCACCGTTTAATTCCACTTGGCGTACATCGCCGGCAAAAAAGGTGGGATAGCGGAGGGAGGATTCCGAATTGAGGTGAACTACCGTGCTGTCCGGTAACAGGACGGAGGTAGTCATGCCTGCATTGGTTTTTATTTCCACCATCTGAGCGGTGACTACCGGCTGCTGTCTGTCCGGATACAGAGCCAATACACCTATCAGGAGGGGAACGGACAGGATGGCCGCAATGCGTTGTGTCCATCCCCACCAGGACAGGTTTCTAACTTTTGTTCTGCTTTTTACCTTGTCTAATGCCTTTTCCGTATCTATCTTCTTTGTGATGTGCTGTGTGTCTACAGCCAGATAGAGCGTATTCAGCTGCTTGGCTATACGCAAATGCTCCTCATCGGCATTCAGCCAGGCTTCTATCTGTTCGTTCTCCGGCGGAGTGGTGTTTCCTTCGAAATACTTGGTCAACAAAGTTTCTATATCGGTATGGTTTTCCATGAATTATACTTTAATGTTTTCCTTTATATTATTAAGACAAGCGAGAATGAAAGGTATCTAAACGAAAAATGCTTTTTTTTAAAAAAAAGTTTTTTCCGATAAAAACAACTATCTTTGTACACAAGGAAAACAGTTATTATACTATGAATCATACCGTGGAAGACTTGTCTTTGTTTAATGCTCTCCGACAGGGGGATGGTAATTCTTTTGACCATTTATTCAGAAGGTACTATCCTATGCTGTGTGCCTATGCTCACCGCTTGGTGTCGCTGGAAGATGCCGAAGAGATTGTTCAGGAGGTGATGTTATGGCTGTGGGAGAATCGTGGGGATTTGATAATCGAGTCTTCATTGAATCAGTATTTGTTCAAAATGACTTATCGGAGGGTCTTGAACCACTTGACGCGGGAACAGGTGAAAACCAAGGCGGAAGCTGCCTTTTATGAGCGGACACAGGCGGCATTGTGTGAAGTGGACTATGGTCGTTTTGAGGAATTGGACCGGAAAATAAAGGAGGCGATGGCTGCTCTTCCCGACAGTTATCGGGAAGCCTTTGTGATGCATCGCTTTAAGGAACTGAGTTATAAAGAAATTGCTGAAGTGCTGGATGTGTCGCCACAGACGGTGGCTTACCGCATCCAGCAGGCATTGAAGCTGCTTCGTGTTTCCTTAAAGGATTACTTGCCCATGCTGGTATGGCTGGTGGGCTGAAAAGTACCTCTTCCTGAGTTTCCCTTGTTTTTTCCTTCAAATCCTTCAGCCCCTTCGCAAACGCCCGTCAATAAAGAAAAGCGGCTGAAGGATTTCCTCCCGGAATTCCTTCAGCCTAGTGTAGAAGTTTCAGCTCTTTATGGTTTGAGCTTCGTTTGTAGAAGTTTTCTATTATATTGTTTCGTTGTATATTTACTTTATTGTCAGGTCCGTGTCGTTTGTTGCCGATACGTTTTCCGTTTCGTTCTCCGGTTCGGGCAATTTCTCTTTTCCGTAGAATCCCGGCATCGGTTCATAGATGGGGTTGCGCGGAATGGAGATATTGCGCAGTTTTTTATCTTTCGCCAACTGAGCGATATAACGTCCCGCGGTAGCTCGTGTCAGTCCGCATAACGATTCAAACTTCCGGCGTGTCAGCACGCTGTTTGTCAGGAAGTATTCCGTCAGTGCTTCGTCTATACTCTCTTTGGTTACCGGCATGGAGTGCGGCTTGTATTTCGAACGCTCGGTCTTGACGTCGCTCAACTGATGCTTCAGGTATTTGTCCGCACGGAATGTCACCGATTTGAATTTCACCTTGTTGGCACGTGTGGAGCTTGGTGTCCGTGTCTCGGGGCAGGTAAGCGATATATGGAAATATCCTATCCCTTCGATATGTACCCGGGCACCGTCCTTCAAGTAGTAGGCCAGTTTCTCGCTGAGCGAGATAATGGTTGCCTTGATGTCCGCCACGGTGAGCGAGGAGCCGTACTGTATTTCCCGTGCCAGATAGTCGGTGTTGATGCGCTGCCAGTTTACTACACGGGCGTGATAGCGCTTCTTGCGCGTACCTATCGTATTGGGTGATTCATAAAATTCAAATTTGATAGCCATTCGCTTATTTGTTTTTATCCGGTTGTTTATGCTTTCTTGTATGGAAGAGTTTGCTGCAACTTCCTTTCAAGTTAATCGTTTCACTTTAGTGATGAAATCATATCACTTGGGTGATGAAGTTGTATCACTTAGGTGATGAAATTTCATCATTTTAGTGAAACGATTAACTTGACGGTGCAAAAGTATGAAATAGTCTTGATAAAAACGAATAATTTCCCAGTTATTTTCGCTTAGTCACTTTTTTGCGGTAGTGTGGGGTAAATGCTTGTAAAAGGGCATTTTGAGTGTTATCTTTGTGATATTACACAACCCCAAATAATGAAAAAGGATGAAAAAATTAGTGGAAAATTTACTGAGTTGGTGCAAAAAGAGTATGAAAATGAGGAGATGCGTGGGAAAAAGCACGGCTCCGGTTACCGGGCAGTCGGTGGGGCAAACCGGAAATGCGGAAGGGGTGTTGCCTTCAACGGCTACGGAAACGGTGGATGAAATTGTTCTCCCAGCGGCTGTCGAAACAGCTGGCATGGTAGAAACTATCGATGAAAAGGCGGCTTTTGGCAAATCGGGGCGCAAGAAGCCGGAGAATATGCTGGTGGCCTTGCAGTGCTTTTTGACCGCACGGTATGATTTCCGTTACAATCTTCTCACCGAACAGACGGAGTATCGTGGGAAAGAGGTGCCGGATGAAGAGTATGCCATGGTGGCTCAACGTGATTTGAATACATTCTGCTTGGAGGCGCGTTCCGGTGGCATCAACTGCTGGGATAAGGATGTGAGCCGTTTGCTCCATTCCAGAAAGGTGGAAAACTATCATCCTTTTCTGCATTATATGAGCCACTTGCCTCAATGGGACGGGGTGGATCGTGTTACTCCGCTGGCTGTGCGTATATCGCGTAAGCCAAAGGGTTTCACCGTTGGATGCTGGGTGTTGCTGCCCAATGGCTGGGGCAGGCGCAGGATTGCGCCAATGCGGTGGCGCCTATGTTGGTGAGTCGTGAGCAGGGGAAGCGCAAGTCTTCTTTTTGCAAGATTTTGATGCCCAAGGAACTTACACCTTATTATATAGATAAGTTCGACCTGACGAGCGAGAGTGGATGTGAACAGAAACTTTCGCTTTTCGGACTGATCAATATGGATGAGTTCGACAAGTACCGTGCCGGGCAGATGCCTGCCTTGAAGAATCTGATGCAGATGACCACACTGACTTTCCGCAGGGCACATCGTCCGGCATTCAGTCATCTGCCCCGTATCGCCTCTTTCATCGGTACGTCCAATATGACGGACCTGCTGACTGATCCCACAGGAAGCCGCCGTTTCCTTTGTGCGGAAGTGGACGGCAAGATTGACTGCACACCGCCCGATCATGCGCAGCTGTTCGCCCAGCTGAAAGCGGAGCTGTCCGGAGGAGAGCGTTACTGGTTCTCGGAAGAGGAAGAAAAGGAGATACAGCACAGCAACCGGAATTTTTATAAAATGCCTGCCGAACAGGAATTGTTTTTGCGTTGTTTCCGGATGCCGCAGGAAGGGGAGTTGTCCAAGCCCTATACCACGACGGATTTGTTCAATTATTTGCAGAAACATTATCCGGCGGCCATGCGTGGGGTGACTCCGAACCGGTTGGGCAGGATGATGGTTGCATTAGGGATACAGCGTGTTCATACCGAGTATGGCAATGTGTACCGGCTGGTGAAGCTGAAGGATTCTTCCGCGGCCTGATACTTTTTCCCGGTGTGATCCTTCAGCCGGAACGCCCTTCTGCAAAGAGTTTGCGGGAGGACTGAAGCTTTTGAAGGATTTTTCAGGGGGAATCGTATAAGGGGAAATAAATGAAAAATATTGCTTGGCGATTTGTTTGTTCGACTTTTTTAGTGGTGGCGTTTTTATCTATAAAAACATGGGAAGTGACAGTTTACATATTTATTGCATTGTTTCTTCTTGGGATTGTCCGGAAACGAGATACTCCAAGTTTCATGCTGCTCCGGGAGATACTTTGCAGTTGAAAGTTTCCTTCCGGTCGGACAGCATAGGGGTGTTTGTCCGTGAATTTCATATCTATGGCAACTTTTCCTTTTTGCCACTTGGTCTGACGGTGGAGGGCGATTGCATATAAGGCAAGCTCATAGCATATAAGAGAAAGAATTAACAGGATAATTTTGTTTTTATCGAAGGTTTATTGCTAACTTTGCTCTACCATCGTAATATGGATGAAAAGCACAACCGATATACAAATGAGCAAAATGCCTGGAAATTCTTTTAATGATATCTATACCTCTTATTATAAGAAGTCTTTTTTCTTTGCCAAATCATACGTTCATAATGATTTGGCGGCAGAAGATATTGCCTCCGAGGCATTAATAAAGTTGTGGGAAAAGTTGAAGGCCGAGCCTGTTGAAGAGAAATATATCTTACCATTGTTACTGACAATTTTGAAGAACAAGGCTTTGGACTATCTAAAGCACGAGGAGGTAAAACGCAGTGCTTTTGAAGTGATGGTCGACTGGCAACAACAGGAATTGTCTATCCGTATGTCTGCCTTGGAAGCGTGCAATCCTGATGAGATTTTTTCGGAAGAAGTGGAAAAAATCATCAGTGCTACTTTAAGTACCTTGTCGGAACAGACGCGACGGGCATTTATTTTGAGCCGTTTTGAAAATAAATCCAATAAAGAGATTGCCGAAGAGATGGAAATCTCTATAAAGGGGGTGGAATATCATATATCAAAAGCATTGAAAGTACTGCGGGTGACTTTAAAAGATTATCTTCCTTTATTTTATTTCTTCTTTTATTATTAAGCCTGACCGGATGGGGATACGGATGTTTTTGAGGACAAAAATGATTTTTTTATATTTTTCTTCATTTTCTTTTAGGGTAGTTTCTTCTTGAGTCGTTTCTAATAAAACAGCATAGAATATGAATCCTGAATTATTGCAAAAATATATAGCCGGAAATGCTACTGAAGCCGAAAAGCAGCGTGTGACCGAATGGATACAGGAAAATCCTGAGAACATGCGTGAATATATGGCACAACGGAGGTTGCATGACATGGCATTGTGGCGTACGGAACCTGTGGCGGAGGAGAATAGCCGGGAAAGGAAACATTTCTCGTTACGCGGAGTATGTATGGAAGCTGCCAAGATAGCAGCGGTATTGGCGATCGTCTTGTTGGGTACACATTATTGGATAGGAAAACATCAGGTACCGGAAGACAAAACATGGCAGTCTATTTATGTGCCGGCGGGTCAACGGGCGGAATTGATGTTGGCGGATGGTACGAAGGTTTGGTTGAACTCACGCAGTACCTTGACTTTCCCGGGAAGTTTCAAAGGGAATATCCGAAATGTGAAATTGGATGGTGAGGGTTACTTTGCGGTGACAAAGAATGTGGAACAGCCTTTTATTGTAGAGACGAACAAATGTAATGTGAAGGTGCTGGGTACAGAGTTCAATGTAATGGCTTATGCAGCGGATAGCGTATGGGAAACTTCTTTGTTGGAAGGTGCTGTAGAAATTTTAGTGCCCGGTTCGAATAACAGTGGAATGAGGCTGGAACCGAACATGATGGCCAGCTTGAAAGGCAACAGACTGGTGAAAGGACGCATCAAGGAGGCCGATTATTTTTTGTGGCGTGAGGGCTTGCTTTGTTTCAATGATATATCCGTACGTGATATGATAGAGAAACTGAAACTGTATTATGGGGTGGATATTGTAGTAAATAATACCCGGATTCTAAAGAACCGTTATACAGGTAAATTCCGCACGAAAGATGGGGTGGAACACGTACTGAAAGTTTTGAAACTCAATAATAAGTTTACTTATACAAAGGATGATGAGACAAATGTGATAACAATTAATTAACCCTTAAAAAAGAATATGCCTATGAAATAACACACCTGGTCTAAAAAAGAAATGGGATAGTGCTGCAACACCATCCCATGGAATGTCAATGACGCATTGACAATTTTTTCTCAAATAATCTTAAGTTGAACCTAAAATTAGTAATGCAAATATATGAAAAATATTTTGTATCAGGAATCTATTGTAGAAATTAAACATTTATTCCGTATGATGAGAAACACACTCTTAGCTCTGTTTGTCTTTGCCGGAACAGCCTTTGCCACTGAGTCTTATTCTCAGACAATGAAGGTGACTGTTGTGGCGGATAACGTGTCAACAGGCAAGGTAATCAGTGAAATAGAAAAACAGACAGATTATCTGTTTGTGTATAATGTGAACGAGGTGAATCTGAAGCGCAATGTGAAGGTGAATGCGCAGAACAAATCTGTAGCCGAAGTGCTGAATAAGGTTTTTGAAGGTACTGATATTTATTATGCCATGGAGGGTAAGAATATCATGCTGATGAGTAAGGCGAAAGACGGGGAAGCTGTCCAACAGGCAAATAAAGTGACAGGTATTGTGAAAGATGCGAATGGCGAGCCGGTAATCGGTGCCAATGTAATGGTTAAAGGTCAGTCAATAGGTACGATAACAGATATAGATGGGCGGTTTGTGTTGGATGCCCCGAAAGAAGCCGTTTTACAGATTACGTATATCGGGTATGTTTCTCAAGAAGTGAAAGTTTCTGGAAAGAGAGAAATTAATGTAGTATTGAAGGAAGATACAGAAACTCTTGATGAAGTGGTGGTGGTTGGATTTGGTACGCAAAAGAAAGTGAATCTGACAGGAGCTGTAGGACTTGCTACTGCTAAAGAATTAGAATCTCGTCCTGTGACTTCAGCTACACAAGCCTTACAAGGATTGGTACCTGGTTTGCAGATATCAACAAGTACGGGTGAACTGGACAAGACCGCAGATATCAGTATCCGTGGTACAGGAACTATTGGTGAGGGTTCCAGCGGTGCACCTCTTATTCTAATTGATGGAATGGAAGGAGATTTGAATACAGTCAATCCTCAAGACATAGAAAATATTTCTGTATTGAAAGATGCTGCCGCATCATCCATCTATGGTTCCCGTGCTCCCTTTGGGGTCATTTTGGTAACAACCAAATCGGGTAAAAAAGGAAAGACCAACATAAATTATAATAACAGTTTCCGTATATCTACTCCAATAAATATGCCGGAAATGATGGACTCTTATACATTTGCCAATTTCATGAACAGTGGTTCTCTTAACCAAGGTGGCGGACTTATCTTTACCGAAGACCTGATGCGGGAAATGTTGAATTGGCAAGCTGCTGGTGGAGGCAGTACGGGAGGAGTCAAGGCTTCATCCAACGGTCAATGGGGCAAGCCTGAATATGATCCGTTTACAACAGCTTGGGCAAACACTAACTGGTATGATGAAGTTTATAAATCTTCAACCTTTTCTCAAGAACATAATGTCAGCCTTAACGGAGGAAGTGATATTGTTGCCTATTATGCTTCCTTCAATTATTTAGATCAAGGAGGTTTGTTAAAAGCCGGCGATGACGGACTTCAACGTTATAATGTGACAGCTAAAATCAATGCCAATCTGACTCCATGGTTAAAATTCAACTACAGCACACGCTTTACTCGCAATGATGTATGGCGTCCTACCAGCTTTAACAGTTCTTTTTATGATCAGTTGGGAAGAGCTACTTGGCCCAATTTACCGGTTAAAGATCCCAATGGATATTATCTTGACAATGGTTGGACCAATCCTGTTCAAAACCTGTCTGAAGGAGGAAAGCGTAATGCGCAAACAGACCGTCTTTACCAGCAGGCTTCTTTAATCATTGAACCAATAAAGAATTGGACTACCCATGTAGAATTCAACTATAGTATAAAAAACTCTTCAGTAAAAGAAACTTCTCTTCCTGTTTATAACCATGATATAGAAGGAAATGTGATAAATACAAATAAAGATTCTTACCTTTATCAAGACCAGACAAAAGAGAATTATTTGAATTTGAATATTTATAGCGAGTACTTTCATTCTTTTAACAACATTCATAACACGAAAATTATGCTTGGTTTCCAAACCGAAAGTATGCAACAAGAATTTTCATCCACACAAAAATATGGTGTCATGATAGGGGACATGCCTTATTTTGATATCACAACCGGATTGGACGGGAAAGGCAATGTCAAGGCAACTAAAGCTAACGGAAATGGTAAGAGGTGGAAAACAGCTGGTTTCTTCGGTCGTTTAAACTACGATTATATGGGTCGCTATTTAGCAGAAATCAACATGCGTTACGACGGTTCTTCCCGTTTCCGTCGAGGAAGTCGCTGGCAATGGTCTCCTTCATTCTCTTTAGGCTGGAACATCGCTCAGGAAAAATTCTGGGAGTCACTGACAGATATAGCCAACACATTAAAATTACGTGTTTCTTATGGTGAATTGGGTAACCAGAATACTACAGCATGGTATCCTACCTATCGTGACATGATACTAAAATCATCTAACGGAACATGGTTGCAAGACAACCAAAAACCTAATACAGCAGAACCTGGTGATTTAGTCAGCAACTCTTTAACATGGGAAAAAGTCCGTACTTGGGATGTCGGTTTTGACTATGGTTTCTTTAACAACCGTCTGACAGGTAGTTTTGATTACTACATTCGTTATACAGACGGCATGGTGGGACCTGCTCCTGAGCTTCCTTCTACACTAGGTACCTCTGCCCCTAAAACCAATAACTGTAATTTGAGAACAAACGGTTGGGAATTATCTATCGGTTGGAGAGACCGTTTAAATAGTGGATTGGGATATAGTGCCACTTTCACCCTTTCAGATGCTAAGACTATTGTCACTAGCTATCCAAGCAATGCCACTAACACTATTGGTTTGAACAAATATGTTGAAGGACGAGAAATAGGTGAAATCTGGGGATTGCAAACAATAGGAATAGCTAAATCAGAAGAAGAGATGCAAGCTCATCTATCTTCATTACCCAAAGGAGGACAAGAAGCGATTGGCTCCAAATGGTCTGCCGGTGATATTATGTATCGTGATTTGAACGGTGACGGAAAAATATCTAAAGGTGCCAGCACATTAGACGATCATGGCGATTTGAAAGTTATTGGTAACAGCACTCCCCGATATTTTTTTGGTATTGATCTGAATGCAGATTGGAAAGGTTTTGATGTTCGTCTTTTCTTTCAAGGAGTAATGAAACGGGATTATTGGGGAAAAGATAATTTCTGCGGTTATCTATTTGGTGCAAGAGGAGATAAAGACATGTGGCATGCCCGTGGCTTGGTAGAACATCAAGATTATTTCCGCGCTCAGGCAATAGGTATCGACGGACACGAACTTCCGGCAAACCTAGATGCTTATTATCCACGACCTGTATTTAAGGAAGGAGCTAAAAACCAAGAAACCCAAAGCCGTTATTTACAAGATGCATCCTATATTCGTTTAAAGAATTTCCAGTTGGGTTATACTCTCCCAACCAAATGGATGAAAAATATAGGATTGACCAAATGCCGTGTGTTTGTTTCCGGAGAAAATCTTTGGACTGGAACATCATTGTCTTCTTTGTTTGATCCGGAAACAATTAGTGGAGGTAATGGTGGTAATGCTTATCCGTTATCAAGCACCTGGTCTTTTGGCTTAAGTTTAACACTTTAATAATACATATACAATGAAAATAAAACATATATTCTTATCTGTACTAATCGCTTCATCAGGATTTATATTTACTGCTTGCGATAACTATTTGGATGAAGTACCTGAGGCATCTATTTCCCCAGAAGTATATTTTACAGAGGCAACCCATATTCAAGCCTCTGCAGATAATTTGTACTCTGATATTCTTCCCTCTCACGGAACAGGAAATACATATGGCATCTACAAAGATGATGCAACAACGGACAATCAAATAGAGGTTACAGCCCCCAATCGTTTTACTTCCACCTTGTGGAAAGTGGACAATGCGGAAACCAGCAATTGGAACTTTGATAAAATATACAAAATCAATTTTGTATTATCGAATGTGTTGCCTAATTTTGGAGATAAAAATGCTGATGGAAACGACTTGAGCGGCAATGCCAATACCATCAATGGTGATCTTAACAGCATAAAACATTATATTGGTGAATTATTTTTTTTACGTGCTTGTGAATATTTTAAACGTTATCAGCTGTTTGGAGATTTTCCCATAATTACCCACCCATTGCTGGACGACAAAGAAGCATTGAGTGAAGCCAGTAAACGATCACCACGCAATGAAGTGGCTCGCTTTATTCTAAGTGATTTGGATAAAGCTATTACTTTGTTAAAAGCTAAAAATATGCCGACAACCAGAATAAATGCGGATGCTGCTATTTTATTAAAGTCGCGTGTGGCTCTATTTGAAGGTACTTGGTTGAAATATTTTAAGAATACGGCTTTTGTACCCAATGGTGACGGTTGGCCTGGCAAGACAAAAGATTATAATTCCACTTATCAGTATCCCAGTGGGAATATTGACAGTGAGATAGATTATTTCTTGGAAATCGCCATGACTGCCTCTAAAGATATCGCAGAACGCTATAAAAACAGACTTACAGAAAATACAGGCGTTCTGCAGCAGTCAACTAACGAAGATGCTAACCCTTATTTTGACATGTTTGCTCAAGAAGATTTATCTTCAGTCGACGAAGTTCTGTTATGGCGTAGATACGCTTATAACTTAGTGCACCACAACGTAAATGTATATGCCAGCTGGGGAAACAATGGCGTGGGTGTCACTCGCAGCTTTGTGAATAACTTTTTGATGGCTGACGGCACTCCTGTTTATACCCACGGTGATTATATGAACGGAGATGGATATTATATGGGAGACAAAACCATACACGACGTTCGTCAAAACAGAGATAGCCGATTGGTTATCTTTCTGAAAGAACCCGGACAACATAACATCTTAATAAAAGATGTGGTTGGTGAGACTGCCAATGTTGAAGAAACTTATCCATTGATTACCATTACAGACGGAGCACGCCGTTATGTAACTGGGTATGCCTTACGCAAAGGAGGAGCTTTCCATCAGAAATATTATTCCAATTCAAAAGGATATACCGCCTCTATTGCTTATCGTGCGACAGAAGCCTTGTTGAATTACATGGAAGCCAGTTATGAAAAGAATGGTACCTTGGACGGAGCAGCGACCGAATATTGGAAAATTATCCGCCGTCGTTCTCATGTAGATGAGGATTTTCAAAAGACTATTGCTTTAACGGATATGAGTAAAGAGGCTGAAAATGATTGGGGAGCGTATTCCGGTGGTAAGTTAATAGACGCAACTCTCTATAATATACGTCGTGAGCGCCGATGTGAATTTATGGCGGATGGGCTTCGTTATATGGACTTATGCCGTTGGCGTGCTATGGACCAGTTGATTGAACAACCTTATATACCGGAAGGTTTCCATTTATGGAACACTCCTATGCAGACTTGGTATGCAGATTTGCTATATGATGGATCAGACGCTTCCAATGTTTCTTCACCTAATGTCAGCGAATACTTGCGCCCTTACCAGAAGAATTCTAAACAGACCTGTTATAATGGTTTTACTTGGCGTATGGCTCATTATCTGCATCCCATTATGGTCAAGCAGTTTTTGATTACCGCCCCCGATAACAAAACAGTAGAAAATTCTCCTATCTATCAAAATCCATATTGGCCCATAGTACCGGATATGCCTGCTGAAAGATAAGTTTTAGGGCATTCCAATTATAAAATATTGGAGTGCCCTAATGACAACTCGATATCATATGATTGATAAGAAAAGAGTAGCCATCATATGTACTACTTGTACGATGATACAGGAATCGTAACTAAATTCTATGTCTGCAACTCTTTATAATTCCGATATTTGTGAATACACACAAGCCGATACAAATCGGTGTTCATTCTTTATAATAATGTATCAAATAAAAAACATCGTTATCATTTTTTTCTTGATGCTTGTTCCTGTCGGAGTAACAGCCCAATATCAGAAAGCACAGGAAAAAGCCCCTTTGGTCAATGTACCTTTGGAAAATTTTGCATCACAGCAGAAAGTCCTTTTTAACTTTGGCTGGAAATTCCAGTTGGTTACAAACGAGAATAAAAATACCGATTTCGCCTCACCTGCCTTGGATGACTCTTCCTGGCGTACATTGGACCTTCCTCATGATTTCCAGTTCGAACAACCCTGGACTGAAAATGGTGGAGGTGCACGCGGATTCAAACCTATGTGTGAAGGATGGTATCGCAAGTCTTTCCCTACCGATCCGTCGTGGAAAGGGAAACGGGTAGTCTTGGATTTCGGAGGCATCATTTATTGGGGCGATGTCTATCTGAACGGTACCAAAATAGTCTCGACAGATTATGGATATGTGGGACTTGAAGCGGACCTTACCCCTTTTCTACGTCACGATGGAGAAAATGTGGTAGCTGTCTATGCCTCTACCGGTCCCAAGAAAGGTTCACGCTGGTACACGGGAGGCGGTCTGTTCCGTGATGTATATCTGCAGGTGCAGAATCCCACACACATCGCCCGCCATGGGGTGTATATTACTACCCCCGAGGTTTCCTCTTCTCGGGCAACGGTAGCCGTACAGGTTGAGGTGGACGGCTGGCAGAAACATGACGTACGGATACGGACCACCCTCCGCAATCCGGAAGGTGTCATAGTAGGCTCCGTGCAATCCGGTATGCCCGAACATACGCACCAAACCTGTACGGAAGTGAAATTACCGGCGCTTACTCTGGAGAATCCACAACTTTGGTCATGTGACTCTCCGCAACTTTATAGTGCTGATGTAGTTGTGATGGCGGACGGTATGGTAGTGGACAGTCTTACTGAACAGTTTGGTATCCGTAAATTGGAATTCTCTTCCGAATTTGGTTTCAGACTCAATGGTGAGAAAATATTCCTAAAGGGAAATGCCAACCATCATGACCTTGGCGCATTGGGAGCTGCCAGTTACGACAGGGCCATCGAACGCATGATGCTACAACTCAAATCCTTCGGTTACAACTGCATCCGCTGTTCACATAATCCGTACAGTGACAGTTTTGCCCGCATTGCAGATCGTGTGGGGATGTTAGTAGTGGACGAACTGACGGACAAATGGAGTGACAATGACTATTGGGGCGGACGTCAACCGTTCACCCATATCTGGCACAAACTGATTACAGAATGGATCAAACGCGACCGTAATCGTCCGTCCATCATTTTGTGGAGTTTGGGAAACGAGCTTCAGATTCGTGAAGGATGGGCAGGTTTTGAAGGAACCAAGGATTGGGGAATCACTACCTATAACATCTTCAACCAGCTGGTAAAGAGGTGGGATAATACACGCCTCACTACTGTTGCCATGTTCCCTGCTCGTGCGGGAGCTATAACCCGACATGACAAGGAGTTCAACGACTATTTGGTGCCGCCCGAACTGGCTTGTGCTACAGAAGTGGCATCGTTCAATTACCAGTCGGATAAATATGACGCTTATTTGAAATATAAACCTGACCTTATCTTGTTCCAGAGTGAGGCTGAAACAAGTAATCTGTTACAGCCTTATTATAATATGGATAGAAAACGGACGGTGGGCATGGCCTATTGGGGATCCGCCGAGTATTGGGGAGAATCCAACAAGTGGCCCAAGAAAGGCTGGAATTACTCTTTCTTTGACCATACCATGCGTCCCTATCCCCAAGCCTACCTTATTAAATCGGCTTTCATGCCAGAAATTCCCGAAGTACATATCGGAGTGGTTGATGCGGCGGGGGCGGAAAGTGTCAGCTGGAATGACGTCATAGTGGGACGCATGGCACTGAACGAGTGCTGGAACCATACTCCGGGCAGCAGACAGTCACTCTTTACCTTCACTAATGCACATTCTGTAGAGTTATTGGTAAACGGTCAAAGCATGGGAGTCCAAGAAAACGATACGACACAGGCAAACCTGCGTAATATGATTTATTGGAAGGATGTTCCTTATGGCAACGGTGGCTCTGTGGTGGCAATAGCCCGTGACAAGTCGGGCAAAGAAGTGGCTCGTCATCATATCGAAACTGCCGGAAAAGCCGTGGCACTCCGGATTGAGGCGGAAACGCCTGCGGACTGGAAAGCAGACGGTATGGACTTGCAATATATAAACGTAACGGCCATAGACAAAAAAGGTCGTCCGGTGTGGGACTACAACAAACCACTTACTTTACAAATGGAAGGTGCGGCATGGTTAGTGGCTCTGGATAACGGGGATCATTATACGGACGAACTTTTTCATGGCATAACTTCCAAACGAATGTATCAGGGAAGGATGCAAATCATTCTCCGAAGCACGAAAACTCCCAGCAATGTGAAACTGGAAATTAGTTCTGCTGATTTGAAAGAGAAACTCTCATTAAAGACTTCTTTGAAATAAAAAAGCCATGTCTTTATAAAAACAGGAAGTATAAATTCTAGTCTATGGTTCAGATATCAATGGGCAGGACTATTAGTATATTATTTACCAATGAAAAGATAAAAGAATATGATGAAATATTTATCATTCTTGCTGTTCCTCTTATTGAAAGCAGGAACAGTCACAGCTCAAAACAATTTAGTAGTCAACGGTATTCCATGGTTTGATGACAAGGGAAATATTGTCAATGCACATGGTGCTTGTATTGTGGAAGAAAACGGAAGGTATTATCTTTTCGGAGAATGGAAATCGGACAAAAGTAACGCTTTCCCCGGTTTCTCATGTTATTCTTCGGATGACCTTGTAAATTGGAAATTCGAGAACATTGTCCTTAAGGTCCAACCCGAAGGCATTCTCGGCCCCAATCGCGTAGGTGAGCGTGTAAAAGTGATGAAATGCCCTAAAACGGGCGAGTATATCATGCTGATGCATGCCGATGATATGGGATACAAGGACCCTTATATCGGTTTAGCTACCTGCAAAACGATTGCAGGTGACTATCAGTTGCAGGGACCGTTGCTCTATAAGGGACAACCGGTAAAACGCTGGGATATGGGAACTTTTCAGGACACCGATGGAAAAGGATATTTACTGATTCATCATGGCCCTGTTTATCGGTTAAGTGATGATTACCGTTCAATAGAGGCTGAAGTGGCCCACATTAAAGGCATGGGCGAATCACCGGCCATGTTCAAAAAGAACGGTGTCTATTTCATGCTTACCTCAAACCTGACCAGTTGGGAGAAAAATGATAACTTCTATTTCACGGCTCCCCAGATAGAAGGCCCTTGGACGAAACAAGGACTGTTCTGCCCGAAAGGCAAGCTGACCTACAATTCGCAAAGTACATTTGTATTCCCGCTGAAATGCGGTAATGATACCATACCTATGTTTATGGGGGATCGTTGGTCTTATCCGCATCAGGCCTCAGCCGCCACATATGTATGGATGCCTTTACAAGTGGATGGAACAAAAATATCCATCCCTGAATATTGGCAGGCATGGGACATCAGGAAGCTAAAACCGGCGGACGCTCTGAACAAAGGGAAAAAGTTGTACGGAGCATGGAAGTCCAATCAAAAAGGAAACGTGTTGGAGATAGCGTTCAAAGGAACTCATGCTGCTATTGTTGGAGAAACAAACCCTCATGGCGGATATGCCAAAGTAAGTGTATTAAATGCCGAGAAAGATACTGTATATTCTTCATTGGTAGATTTCTACAGCAAGTATCCGGAAAAAGCAATTCGAATTATAACACCGAAAATGCCGAAGGCAAATTATACTCTACAGGTTGAAATTACAGGGGTACGACCGGTATGGACAGACAAAACAAAAACAATCTATGGGAGTGATGACACTTTCGTAACAATAGACGATATCTATTGTTTTTGAGTCATCCCCAAAACGATAGATAGATGTTTTATTGATGGGTCCCTGTTTGTTGTTAGAAAGACTGATAGGGGAATAAAGGACAAATAAAATCAAGTAAAAAGAGAACATGAAAAAAGGATATCTGATTAATATTGCAATGGTTCTATCCATTGTTGTTTTGTTCATGTCGTGCGATTCTCGTTCGGCTGACTATCGAATAATTTCAGTGGAAGCACCTTTTCCCATGAAACCTATTTGTGAATATATTTTTCCAGAGCGTGACTATGTAATCACAGACTTTGGTGCTGTGGCTGATACAATGTATGTAAATACAGAGGCTATTAAGCAAGCTGTTCAGGCTTGTTCCAAGGCAGGTGGAGGACGGGTGGTTATTCCTGCCGGTGAGTGGGTGACAGGTCCTATTCACTTGGCCAATAATGTAAACTTGCATTTGAAAAAAGATGCGTTAGTACGTTTTACTGATAACCCGAAAGACTATTTGCCTGCTGTGATGACCACGTGGGAAGGTATGGAATGTTATAACTATTCCCCACTTGTCTATGCGTACAACTGCGAAAATGTGGCAATTACAGGAGAAGGAACACTTGCTCCGAAAATGGAAACATGGAAGAAATGGTTTAAGCGCCCGATTGCTCATATGAATGCTTTAAAAAAACTTTATACAATGGCATCAACTGATGTTCCTGTGCAGCAACGGCAGATGGCGGTATCTGAGAATAATTTACGTCCTCATTTAATTCAGTTTAATCGGTGTAGAAATGTATTACTTGATGGTTTTAAAATCCGGCAAAGTCCTTTTTGGACTATTCATTTCTATTTATGTGATGGGGGGATTGCCCGTAATCTTGATGTTTATGCACATGGACATAATAATGATGGAATAGATTTGGAAATGAGTCGTAATATCTTGATTGAAAAGTGTAAATTTGATCAGGGTGATGATGGTGTGGTTATTAAATCGGGACGTAATCAGGATGCTTGGAGATTAAATACACCAACAGAAAATGTAGTAATTCGTGATTGTCATATAGTTAATGCGCATACTCTTTTGGGGATTGGAAGTGAGATGTCAGGAGGGGTTCGTAATATTTATATGCATCATTGTGAGGCTCAAGATTCAGTATTTCGTTTGTTCTTTGCCAAAACAAACCATCGTAGAGGTGGATTTATTGAAAATATTTGGATGAAAAATGTTCGGGCTGGTCGTATGCAGCGAATCATGGAAGTAGATACAGATGTGCTCTATCAATGGCGCGATTTAGTACCTACTTATAAGGATAGTGTTACAACTATCCGTGATCTTTATATGGATAGTGTTTGTGTTAATCGTGCTGAGGTCATTCTTGATTTGAAAGGTGATGAACGATTACCTATTAATAATGTATCAGTTAAAAATATTTATGTAAAAGAATTAACAGATAGCGTGAAGTATGTAAAAAATGCGAGAAATATTATATTGGAAGGACTGAAGTATAATAATTGATAATCTATTTAAAATGAGAGGGCGTTTGGGTAAATAGTTTACTTAAAAATGATATATTTTATTAGGTAATAGGCTGTAGAATATAAAGGCTATATCAGAGCTGTCTCTTATACACATCTCCGAGCCCACGAGACTACGCTGCATCTCG
>ERZ1027074.355-NODE-355-length-24312-cov-6.223729_pt1 | contig 24312 bp, 20 predicted proteins | sample MGYA00519417_ERZ1027074 | MGnify/ENA primary metagenome ERZ1027074 (study PRJEB26926, sample SAMN06164770) | human gut metagenome | biome: ENVO:00009003; feature: ENVO:2100002; material: ENVO:00002003 | host: Homo sapiens | place: USA | collected 2012 ...
ACGAGATGCAGCGTAGTCTCGTGGGCTCGGAGATGTGTATAAGAGACAGGCGTAAAAAATACGCTTCATGCGCTGGAATACCCGGAATCCACGGTCTGGTGCAATCTGTTTGCACCCGTGGAAATTTTCCAGTGCTTCGGACTCAGTGCGCTTTCCATGGAATGTCTTTCCTCGTTTCTCTCAGGATTTACGTGTGAAGACTATTTTATCGACCGCGCAGAAAGCCGTGGAATTGCCTCCACGCTCTGTTCCTATCACAAAGATTTTATCGGTGCCGTAGACTCCGGAATTATTTCACCTGCCAGACTCGGTGTGACAACTTCCATGATTTGTGACGGCAATATTAACACATTCCGCTATGTCAGCCGGCACACGGATCTTGACACTTATGTGATCGATGTGCCGGACAGCTGTTCTCCGGAAGCCGTGGAATATGTGACCATGCAGCTGAAAGAACTGATTCAGAAACTGGAAGCACTGACCGGAAAACGTCTGTCCATGGATGACCTGTCGGAAACACTTGCCCGCGAAAACCAGTCGAAAGCTTATTACAAAGAGTTTTTAAAACTGCAGGCAGAGCGCTATTATCCATCGACACTGACTCTGCAGATGTACATGCTTTTTGCCACCCACTTAAACATCGGAACACCGGAAACCCTTGACCTGTTCCGCAGTTTTGCCGAGGATATCAAACAATATCCGAAATATGACGGCACCCGGATTGTATGGGTACATCTGCTTCCTTTTTATCAGGAAACACTCAAACACTATTTTAACCTGAACAGAGATTACCAGATCCAGTGTACCGAAATGAACCTGGATTACATGGACGAACTGGATACCACCCACCCACTGGAAGCACTTGCCACTAAAATGCTAAACAATCTCTATAACGGTCCATACGAAAAAAAAGCAAACATGGTCGTAAAACTGGCAAAAGAAATGCATGCCGATGGCGTAATTAACTTCTGCCACTGGGGCTGTAAGCAATCTGCCGGCGGAGTATTCCAGCTGCGCGAAGCGCTCAAGGCGGCGGATATTCCACTGCTCGTTCTGGATGGCGATGCCATGGACCGCCGGAACAGCCATGACGGACAGATCAAAACCCGTCTGGAAGCTTTTCTGGAAATTCTGGATAAAGAGAGGAATTCATCATGTTAGGTTATGTATGTAAATATACCCCCATGGAATTATTTGAAGCCATGGACACGGAAATCACACGTCTGGAACCATCCGTTACGGATTTTAACCACGCGGACACCCTGATGCACGCCAACATCTGTTCCTATACCAAGGCCGTGCTGGAAGATGTGATGGAACATGACTATGAGGGTGTCATTCTGACTACCTGCTGCGACAGCATCCGGCGTCTGTATGACACATTAAAAAGCCAGTTCCCGGATAAATTTTTCTTTTTACTGGATATTCCCCGCAAATTTAATGATTTTGCAGTGACGCTCTATGAGCGCCAGCTAAAACAAATGCTCACGGAGTACGAGGCTTTCTCCGGAAAAACACTGGATCTGAAACGTTTTGTTTCCATGATGCAGAACAAAGCGGCTCTGAAAAAACAGGAAAACACCCGCATGTCTGCCAGTGCAGCGTCCGAAAAAGGAAACGGACAGAAACTCAATATCGGAATCATGGGTGCCCGATGCAACAATGAAATCCGTCAGCTGCTTGTCGACCGCGGTGCCAATCTGCTGTTTGATTTAACATGCACCGGACTTGCACCTGATTTTTCCATTACAGAGGATCAGGTCCTGCATTCTTATGCTGCCGCGCTGCTAAACCAGATTCCATGCATGCGCATGTTAAAAGCAGCAAACCGTGAACATTTTCTTGACGGTTTTACCGACCGCCTGGATGGAATTATATATCATACCGTCAAATTCTGTGACTCTTATTCTTACGAGTATGCGGATTTCCGCCAGCGGCTGGATCTGCCGATTCTGCTGGTAGAAACCGATTCCACCAGACAATGTGCCGGACAGGTCCGGACCCGTGTGGAAGCCTTTATGGAAGAATTGAAAGTGAAAAAAGGATTGTCCCTGACCGGGGAAAAACAAATGATAAAAAGAAAGGGTGATACTGTGTATACATTAGGAATTGACAGCGGCTCTACCTCTACAAACGCCGTAATCTTAGACGAAAACAGACAGATCAAAGCATTTTCAGTTGTCCGCACCGGAGCCAAATCTTCCCAGAGTGCAGATGCCGCACTGGCAGACGTTCTGAAAAAGGCCGGACTTGACCGGGAAGATATTTCCCTGATTGTATCCACGGGTTATGGTCGTGTCAGCATTCCATTTGCGGACAAAAATGTAACCGAAATCAGCTGCCACGGAAAAGGTGCGCATCTTCTCTTCCCGGACGTTCACACGATCCTCGATATCGGCGGTCAGGATAGCAAAGCCATCCGGCTGAATGACAATGGAGAAGTTGCCGATTTTGTCATGAATGATAAATGTGCCGCCGGAACCGGCCGCTTTCTGGAAATGATGGCGCGCTCCCTGGAAATCAGTATCGACGAACTTGGCCCGGTATCCCTGCAGTCCAAAGAAAATATTGAAATCAGCAGCATGTGCAGTGTTTTTGCTGAATCGGAAGTTATCTCCCTGATCGCACAGAACAAAGAGATTGCCGATATTGCACATGGAATTCACAAGGCAATTGCCGGGAAAGCAATGTCCCTCCTGAAACGTGTCGGTCTGAATCCGGGATATATGATGACTGGCGGTGTTGCCAAGAATCCGGGTGTCGTCGCCGTGCTGGAGGAGCAGCTTGGAGAAAAACTACATATCTATGAGGAACCAGAGATTGTCGGTGCACTGGGCGCGGCATTGTATGGGCTTGAGGAGATCCTATAAACCAGAAAATAATTTTACAACAACAATCGTGATACGATTTATTTTCCAATCGTATCGCAATTGTTGTTTTTCTGTTACTGTTATAAATCATTTGACTTCTGTCCGAAAATACGATATTCTGTTTTTACTGGGTTTATAAAATTATATACCACAATTACTTATGCGATACATCGCCATTGTACCGCAATCACCACTCATGGAGAGCATTTCGCTCATAAATTTCCATTAGAACCACAATTTCATAGAACTGGTCATAACAGCTCTGTTTTTTATACTTTCTATATTGTAAAAGCAGATGCTTATGATATATACTAAAGGAAAGGTAGGACACTACATGGGGAACACTGACATTTTGACAACTTCGTTGCCAGATGCCGACACAGAAAACACAACAGAACACAGCACGATTTTCGACGATGTATTCCGAACCATTGCGCAAAAAATGCCGCAGCTTCTCATTCCGCTGATCAATGAAGTTTTCCACACTTCTTACAGCGAGGAGGAACAGTTTGAACAATTGCGAAACGAACATTACGAAAAGTACGGAACCGTGATCACGGACTCCATTATCCGGATTGGTGGACATATATACCATCTGGAATGCCAGTCCTCTAAGGACAGGACAATGGTTATCCGGATGTTCGAGTACGACATTTCGATTGCACTTGAACATGCTTCTTTGGGGGAACATGCAATTTGGGAGATTGCGTTTCCTCAATCGTGCGTGCTTTATATCCGCAATCACCGTTCGCTTCCAGATTATCATGAGGCAATCGTAACGTTTGCAGATGGTCAGAAAGTACGTTACCGCGTTCCGGTTTTGCAGGCGAAAAGATACACGGTGGATCGGATTTTTGAAAAACGGCTGCTGATTCTGCTTCCGTATCATATCTTACGGTATGAACATTTTTTGAAGCACAATGGAACGAATTCGAAAAAAGTGAAGCATCTGCTGGACGATTTCCGGGAGATCAACCGAAGGTTAGAGGACGCGTCCGAAAAAGAACAAAAGTCACATCTTTATATGGATATGATTGTTTTAATTGAGAAAATCGCGGATTATATTATTCCAAAAGACAATGATATTAGGAAAGGATTGGGTGAGATTATGGGTGGTAAGATTTTGAAGTTACGGTCTGAAGAATTGCTGGAACAGGGCGAAGCCAGAGGAGAAGCCAGAGGCAGAATCGATGCAATTCAAAATATGATCAAATATAACGTTCCAAAAGAAAAAATTTTACTGGATTACACTTCAGATGAATACGAAGAGGCATTAAATTCTATGCCAGTAAAAGTATAAACACACACCAAAAGGGGCTCCGAAAAGTCCCTTTTGATGTGTAATGACCATATTTACTTTTACTGTAACAGAGAAAGTACACCCTGATTAGACTGATTAGCCTGTGCGAGCATAGACTGTCCAGCCTGTGCAAGAATGTTGTTCTTGCTGTAGTTTACCATCTCTTTTGCCATATCTGTATCACGGATACGAGACTCAGCAGAAGATGTATTCTCGGAAATATTATCCAGGTTGTCGATGGTGTGCTCTAATCTGTTCTGTACAGCACCGAGTGCAGATCTCTGGGAAGAAACCTTAGAGATAGCATCGGAAATAGCATCGATTGCGTAGGTTGCTGCTGTACCGTTCTTGTCCGTTACGTTTAAGCCCTTGATTCCAAGGTTTGCAGAGTTCATGGTGTCAATATCAACTGTGATCTTGTTTGTCATGTCAGCATCTGCACCTACATGAAGGCTGAAACTTAATGTGTTGGCAACTTTTGCAGAACCTGTTGTAATTGTAAATACATTCTTGTTCGTAGTATCCTGAGCTACTGCTGCCGTATTTTCTGTATCACCAATATGATTTGCAGCAACAAGTTCATCTTTTGCTAATGAATAAGCTTTTTCTGCGGTGATAACGCTGTTATCATTATCATCAATACCATCTGCATTAGCTGCACCTGTTGCATCTTTTGCATCAGTCATAGCTGTTAAAGTGGTTGTTCCATCGGATACTTTGTCGCCAGCACCAATTTTAATCTCACCTGCTGCTGCACCAGTTCCAATCTTTACCTCTTTACCAGCTGCATCATTCCATTTTGAATCTGTATCATTATAAGTGTACTCTACACCATTAACGGTAACTTTTCCGCCAGCCTTTTTCTGTGCATCTACAATTTTCTGTGCATCTGTTGCCGTACTTCCAATTGTATAGTTCTTTCCTCCGATGCTTACACTGTCTCCTGCGGAAAGTGCTTTCATGGTAAATGTTGCTTTTCCAGAACCATTATCAACTAATGTTCCTTTTAATCCTGCATCATGTGCATTCATATTGACCGTCTTCTCACCGTCATCACCCTTTAACAGGTAAATCTCATTGAATTTGGTTGTCTCAGCAACACGGTCGATCTCTGTATTTAACTGGTCGATCTCATCCTGAATAGCCTTACGGTCTGTATCCTTGGAATTTGTACCGTTAGAAGCCTGAACTGCAAGCTCATTCATACGCTGTAACATGCTGTGAACTTCTGTCAAAGCACCTTCAGCGGTCTGTACAGAAGATACACCGTCCTGTGCATTGGAAGAAGCCTTGTCCAATCCACGGATCTGCTTTCTCATCTTCTCGGAAATGGTAAGTCCTGCTGCATCATCTGCTGCACGGTTGATCTTGTAACCGGAAGATAACTTCTCGGTTGACTTAGCCTGTGCTCCGGATGTGATACCAAGCATTCTGTTTGCGTTTGCTGCCTGCATGTTGTGTTGTACTACCATACTCATAATTGAATCCTCCTTGAACTCCCGCTATGCGGGGTATTATGTCTTTTCCTCCGGAAATCCTTTTCCTAAGGTGTTCTTATTGCGTCACTTCACAGTAACGCGTCACAAGCATCTGTGATGCTTTGCAACCTTGTATATTTAGCCATACACCGTTCGATGTACCGCAATAAGCGAAGCGTCCCGGGTGTGCCCCGCCTATTACCAGAATTTAAAACAGATCAGGAGTTAAATTTATCTTTCAAACTCTCTGCATCTTTCTTTGCCTCTGCCTTCATCCTCTCGTTCCACAGGATTCTCTTAATTTCCTGCTGTGCCTCTCTGGAAATGCCCGGCTCTGCATAATAGGTTTCTCTCTTTCGTGCCGGATTTTCTTCCGTGGTACTTCTGGCAATATTAAGTTCCCTCGGAGCATCAATGAGCAGCCTTGCGTGATTTCCTGAACCACCTACATAGACCACACGGATGTTATCACCAATGTTTACATATTGCCCCTGTTTCAATGAAAGTTTCAGCATTTTGTTACCTCCATGTATGTATTCCATACCCTGTTTCCTCGGGTATGTCCTGCGCATTTTCTTACGCATCTGCATTTTTATAAAATGCTTCTTTTCTTTTTATTTCAAAAATGCGACAATGTTTTATAGAATGTTGCATTTTATGTCACAAAAGCACTTTGTTTTTGGCTTGAAAGGAGTAATTTTTATGGGAACAACACAACCGATCCGAAACCGACAGGAACTGCAGAATTTCAGTTCATACTACAAGCAGGTAAAACCGCATCTGCGAAATTATACTTTAGTTGTATTGGGATTAAACACTGCACTGAGAATCAGCGATCTATTAAATCTTCGCTGGAGAAGTGTCTATGATTTTAAAAAGAACTGTTTTCGGGATCATCTTTTGGTATGGGAACATAAAACAGGAAAAAGAAATTATATTGCGATAAACCAGAACGCGAAAAATGCCCTGTATCTATATTTTATGGAAAGAACCCCCGATCCGGAGGAATATGTTTTCTCCAAACGGACAAACCCTTATAAACCGCTCAGCCGTTCACAGGCTTACCGCATTATTAAAGAAGATGCCTCACATACAACCAGTGAGGAGGCAATCAGCTGTCATTCTCTCCGGAAAACCTTTGGCTATTATGCATGGAAGGAAGGCGTCCAGCCAGCACTTTTAATGAATGTTTTTAACCATTCTTCGTTTCATATCACGAAACGTTACCTTGGAATTGAACAAGACGAAAAGGATCTTGTCTATCTGAATATTAATCTGTAAAACGTTCGGGGAATGCTTTGTTGCGATACCATGTACAAAGCGTTCAACAAAGCGTTCTCTTTCATAAAATGTTTGACTTTAATCATAAAATGCGTTATTCTGTTTTCAATAAATATCTATATTCCAAATCTGATGCCAGGCCGTTGTTACCAAAAAGGCAGCACGCAGCAATCATGGGGAGCATTTCGCTCATATATCACAATTGGAATTAAAATTTCATAAACGTGTCATAGCAGAACTGTTTCTTATTATTTCATATTGTAAAAACAGACGTTTATGATATATACTAAAGGAAAGGCAGGATACCACATGGAGAAATCTGACATTCTGACAGCTTCACTGCCAGATGCCAACGATGAAACAACCGATCACAGCACCATTTTTGATGATGTTTTCCGAACAATTGCTCAGAAAATGCCACAGCTTCTGATTCCTCTGATCAATGAAGTATTCCACACTTCTTACAGTGAAGAAGAACATTTTGAACAGTTGCGGAACGAACATTATGAAAAATATGGCACTGTGATTACAGATTCTATTATCCGGATTGGCAATCACATTTATCATCTGGAATGCCAGTCCTCGAAAAACAAAACGATGGTTATACGAATGTTCGAGTATGATATTTCGATTGCGATTGAGCACGCTTCTTATGAAAATGACGAAATCTGGGAAATTGAATTTCCACAGTCCTGCGTTCTCTATATCCGTAACCACCGCGATTTCCCGGACTATCACGAAGCGGTCGTGAAGTTTGCGGATGGACAAAAAGTGCGCTACCGTGTTCCAATTTTACAGGCAAAAAAGTATACCGTTGACCGCATTTTTGAGAAACGGCTACTGATTTTGCTACCGTATCATATTTTACGGTATGAGCACTTTTTGAAGCACAACGGGACGGATACCAGAAAGTTACAACAATTGTTAGCTGATTTCCGTGAAATTAACCGAAGACTTGAAGAAACAGCTGAAAAAGAAAATAAATCACATCTTTATATGGATATGATTGTTCTGATTGAACAGATTGCAGATTATATCATTCCAAAAAACAATACCATTAGGAAAGGATTGGGTGATGTTATGGGTGGCAAGATTTTAAAATTACGGTCGGAGGAATTGCTGGAACTAGGCGAAGCTCGTGGCGAAGCCCGTGGGGAAGCTCGTGGAAAAGCAAAAGGCAGACTTGAAGGCAAACGCGAAGAAAGACTCGATGCAATTCAAAATATGATGGATCTTGGATTGACAAAAGAACAAATTTTAAGAAAATATTCTCTGGAGGAATATGAGGCAGCATTGCGTTCTATGCCAGCAAAAGTATAACCGAAAAGAAAATTTAAAATATTTTCTTTTCAGGGGTTAAGGAATGCTTCCATCGTCCGATATATTATGTGTAAATAAAAATGCAACATTCTATAAAAGAATGTTGCATTTTTATTTCTATATTTTACTCAAACACGATCCTATTTATACTACTTACTTTTTATGGTATCTTCAAACGCTTTCCGCACATCATCATTATGGCTTGTGATAATAAGGACTGCATACTGCCCTTTCGTAAAAACCAACCCATCCTGAATCCGGCTGACCTGCTTCGGTTCATAGGACTGCAGCAAATTATACCGATCCTGCTGATGCTTTGTCAGGCTTTCTTTTGCCTCATCCACATCTGCCTTATCTTTCACGGCAATCACTACAATTTCATCTGCTTTGTGTCCATCCGAAGAATAGCTTACAAAATAACTGTCCACTTTTTTATAGTCCATGTCAGAAATATGGGAAAACTTATCTTCTGCATCTTTTTCTGCGCTGCTGGCATTAAGCATCTCCGGCAGATCCGGATCCGCTGCTTCCATCGCCGTGCGCAGGTCATACATACTGACAGAACCGGAAGTGTTTTTCTTCGCACCACATCCCACACACATCACCAGCATGGTCAGCATCAGCAGAAGTTTCCAACCCATTTTTTGTTTTTTCATCTGTTATCTGGCCTCCACAGTTTCTTCTGTACTGAACGTTGCCCCATTTTGTGCCGCATCATCCATGGTCATATCCTTATTTCCGATATCAGCACTTGCGCCATCCATCATCATGCCATCTCCGTTTGCAGATTCCAGTCCCTGAAATGCTTTCTGGACAGCCTTGTCGATTTTTTTCTGTTCTTTTTCGCTGATATTCTGGCTTGTATTGTCCGTGTTATATCCCGGCATGGTAACATTAAACAAATATCCTTTTCCATCCGGATCCTGAATCCAGTTGTAAGTTCCCAGACTGTATGGCATATCCTTATAGTTTCCGGACATCAGGAAATTGTCAATGGAAGAAGCTATGGCATTTGCCACCTGCGCTTTTTCCTCTGTAATATCCTCTTTAAACGCAACCATGACCCCGCCAAGCTTTTTGTCCATAGCAGCACGCAATGCTTTCGGCAGATCATATATACTGTCCACGGTTTTCTTATTCTGGTATGCCATATTGTACTTTAATGAGTTAGCTGCCGGGAAGTAATCGCGATCCCAGCTCTGGGACTGTCCATACATGGCATCCGTCACATTAAAGTTCGCATAATTTCCATTTCCTGCATCGGAATAAATATCGGTAATGTACCAATCTCCGTCAATTTTTACCACATCCCAGCTATGGAATTTTTCTGTATTATGTTCCACTTTACATTCAATTCCCATCATCTGCATGAACATGCGGAATGTCGTTGCATAACCGACGCATACGGCATTGTGGTATTTTAACACACCGTATGGATTATCACAGTCTTCCTGTGTACTCGGAATAACGGTCAGTGCCCCGGAATCCTGCTGGAGCTTTTTGGTCATCCAGTCATACACCGCCTTTTCCTTTTCAAAATCAGACATGCTGTCCGTAATCTTCATATCTTTGATCGCTTTTTTTGCCATATCAAGGGTTTCTTTTTCTTTGTCTGTCAGCTTTGAAGTATCGCCGGATTTGTAGGCATCCGAAATATTTGTGGTAGGTTTGATCTCATAATTATCTGCGATCTTTACGTAATCCTCGGTAGTCTCAGGATTTTCTTCCTTTTTCTGCTCTGCAATATAGGATTTTAAAGTCACCAGATTAAACGCGGAAATCGTGGTACTTCCCACAACGCCTGCCGCAAGAATCACCGCTACAATCCCTTTCCATGCACCGCCTTTTTTCTTTTCTTTCTGCTCCGGCTGCACCGGATTACTTTTTACGCTTTCATAAGTTTCCATATGTATTTACCTCATATTTTAATTGATGTATTTTTTCTACTGCACCTTTATTATAGCAGTTTCATATCCAAAAAAGGCTATCTTTAAAGAAACTTAAATAAATATTAAGATCCGTCTGTACGAAAAAAGGACATCCACCGCGAATGTCCTTTTCTCCCATATGGTATCATCCTTATATTACATCTTCCTCAATATGCTCCCTGCCCTGTGCAATGATTGACCGGACGTGGTCATCTGCCAGGGAATAAAAAACAGATTTTCCCTCCCTGCGGCATTTGACTAACTTATTCTGTTTTAAAATCCGAAGCTGGTGGGAAATTGCAGACTGTGTCATTGACAATGCCGCTGCAAGATCACAGACACACACCTCTGCTTCAAACAGGACAAACAGGATGCGGATACGGGTGGAATCTCCAAACACTTTAAATAATTCTGCAAGATCATACAGTTCCGTTTCTTCCGGCATCGTGTCATTCACGATCTTTAGCAGATCCGGATGTACCTGATTTTCACTACAGCATTCAATCTTTTCTTTTTCCATGAAGTTCCTCCTCTCCACCGGAACATTTCCGGCAGAATTATACCCTATAATTTTTTTACAAAAAGTGCGCGGATTGCATTCAGCACAGCAATCACCATAACACCAACATCTGCAAAAATTCCCATCCACATATTTGCAATACCTATCGTTACCAAAAACAGGCAGAGCAGTTTAATCCCGATTGCAAAACAGATATTTTCATATACAATCCGCAGGCACTTTCTTGCGATACGGATTGCTTTCGCAATCTTGAGCGGATCATCATCCATCAGTACCACATCTGCTGCCTCAATCGCCGCATCCGATCCAAGTGCTCCCATAGCGATTCCAACATCAACACGGGAAAGCACAGGTGCATCATTGATGCCATCCCCAACAAAGGCAACGGTACTCTTTTCTTCCCTGGTCTGCAACAGTTTTTCCACTTCGGAAACTTTATCTGCCGGAAGCAGCTGGGAATGTACTTCCGTGATTCCAACCTCCCCTGCTACCTGCTGTGCTACACGGTCATCATCACCCGTCAGCATTACCAGCCGGTGCACACCGGAATTTTTCAGTGCCTGCATGGCAGCCGCCGCATTCGGCTTAATCATATCTGAAATCAGTATATGACCGGCATAGGCACCATCGACTGCCAGATGCACGATTGTACCGGTACAGCTGCAGTTGCGGTACGCAATTTTTTCTTTTTTCATGAGTTTGTCATTTCCTGCTGCAACCCTGTGTCCGTCTACCGTCGCGATCACACCGTGTCCACCGATTTCCTGTACATCTGTGACCCGGTCCACATCCAGTTTCCTGCCATAGGCTTTCTGCAGGCTGACACTGATCGGATGTGTGCTGTGGCACTCTGCCAGTGCCGCGTATTCCAGCAGCTGTTCTTCCTCCTTCGTATATACCGGATGTCCGGACACAACCGGACAGCTGCCGGATGCACAGTTTGTTCCATGAATTCCGCAGACTTCAAATACCCCCTGCGTAATTGTCCCTGTCTTATCAAAGACAACCGTGCGTGTTCCCGCAAGTGCTTCCAGATAATTGGAACCTTTTACCAGAACACCCTCTGCACTGGCACCTCCGATTCCTGCAAAAAAGCTGAGTGGAATACTGATGACCAGCGCACACGGGCAGCTGATAACCAGAAATGTCAGTGCACGGTAAATCCAGATGCCCCAGTCTGCCGGAAGCCCCATAAACAGCATGCGGACAAGCGGTGGCAGAATTGCCAGTGCCAGCGCGCCGTAGCAGACTGCCGGTGTATAATAATGTGCAAATCTGGAAATAAAATTCTCGGAACGTGATTTCTTGGAACTTGCATTCTCCACCAGATCAAGAATCTTAGAAACCGTAGACTCTCCAAACTCTTTTGTGGTGCGGATCTTTAACAGTCCGGAAATATTGATACATCCACTGATGATTTCCTCTCCCACAGCGACTTCCCGCGGAACACTCTCTCCCGTCAGTGCACTGGTATTCAGGGAAGAATGTCCTTCCACAACCACACCATCGATTGGAACTTTTTCGCCCGGCTGTACAATAATCACCGTGCCGATCTCCACCTCATCTGGGTCTACTTTTTCAATCTGACCGTCTGTTTCAATATTTGCATAATCCGGCCGGATATCCATCAGATCACTGATATTCCGGCGGCTCTTACCGACTGCATAACTCTGGAACAGCTCTCCGATCTGATAAAACAGCATAACTGCAACGCCTTCTTTGTAATCGCTGAGGGCAATCGCTCCGATGGTTGCCACTGCCATCAGGAAATTTTCATCAAACATCTGCCTGTTACAGATTCCCTTCCAGGCTTTCCGCAGAATATCATAGCCGATCACAAAATACGGAACCAGATAGAAAAGAAACTCCAGCCACTTTGGTATGGAAACAATGCTTCCTGCAATCCCGATGATAACCAGAAGCACTGCTGCCACAATAATTCGTTTCAATACTTTTTTCTGCTTTTTATTCATGGTGCCCTCCAATCTGACTGATACCTATGGGAAAAGCCGGATTTAAAGAAAGATCTCACAATCATCTTCCACTTTCTTACAGTTCTTTAACACATCCTGCATAACCGCTTTTGCATCTGCACCCTCTTCAAATTCTACGTTCATCTTCAGTGTCATGAAATTTACAGTTGCATCCTTTACTCCGGTAGTAGCTTTTGCAGCTTCCTCCATTTTATTTGCACAGTTTGCACAATCCACATCAATTTTGTAAGTTTTCTTCATCGTCGGTTTCCTCCATACTTTCCTTTTTCATTTTATCATTCTTTCATATGAGCATTTGTTCATATGTTTGATTCTATTATAGCGTAAAGTTCGTAAATGTCAATATATTTTTAATACGCTGGGATTGTTTCGAAATTGAATTTTCCAGACCATTTTTTAACAAACAGATTTGCATGTGTTTTTTAAGAAAATCAAGTGTTCTATCACTTTCCAAATTGATAGTGGACATATAGAAAATAAAAGATTGATTATGTCCCACTTGCATCGTGTGTTGGGACATATATGATATATTTTTCCAACTATGTCCCACTTATCACCGCCATCGGGACATATTCATATACTTTCTTGATATATGTCCCTCATCTCTATTCTTTTGGGACATATCACATACTTTTTTCACATATGTCCCACTTTCTTTTAGGTTCGGGACATATCTCATAACTTTTTTCACATATGTCCCATTTAAACATCTTCCCCGTATTCACCGTCTGTTTCCGGTTCTTCATAATCATCTGAGCCATCATAAATGTCCTGCATCAATGGTTCTTTTACTATCTTTTTCTTTCCGATAAGCACTGCCGCTACGGCTGCGGTAATCGCTACGGTCAGCACAACCCCAAGAGTTCCCGAAAGTCCCTGCATGATTTCTGTTCCGATTACATAAGAATTGATCAGCTGATTATAACTCAGATTGTATGCATAATTGACAACGAGCGTAGACAACGAACCACCGACATAGGCAAAAATCAGTGTATTTGCCATGGTTCCCATCATATCGCGCCCCACACGGATTCCCGACACAAACAACTCTTTTGTCCCCAGCTGCGGACTGCGTTCGTGCAGTTCCTGAATCGTGGATGCAATTGACATGCCAACATCCATGGTTGCCCCAAGTGCGGCTATAATGATTCCCGAAAACAGAAGCTGTCCTATTTTTATGTGTGTATTCTGTGCCACATAATTCAACGTTTCGATATCAGACACATTATACCCGGTAATGCCTGCGGCTTTTCCAAACACAACTGCGGCTACGGCTGCCACAACCACACCGCTGACCGTTCCCACCACTGCAGATACCGTCTTTTTAGAGACTCCGCCCAAAAGCCACAGGGTCAGCAATGTCGAGAGAATGACAACAACAATGGTAATACCGATCGGTGAAATACCCCGGTACATCAGCGGAAACATCAGATAAACAATACACACACCGGTAAATGCCAGACTTGCAATGGCTTTGACTCCTTTTTTCCCACCTATAATACATATCACCAGACAGAAAAAAAGTACAAACAGATAAATTGCCATAGTACGGTCTTTGCTGTATACCGTAACGACAGCATTATCATCTGTGGAACTGACAATGACAATTACGCGCGAACCAACTTCACAGTTCTCCATGCCAAACAAGGAACCGCTTGGATTGACGGCATCAAACTCTTCCCCTGCATATGCTCCGGATTTAACCTGTACGCGCACCTCCTGTGTCCCGTATCGGTTTCCATCTTCTGCCAGATTATCTTTCGTGATCTTTGTCACGACTGCTTTCTCATAGCTTTGCCCTTCCGTGGAAATCAGGGATACTTTTTCGAACTGGTTTCCTTTGACTAATAACAGTAGGAACCCCACCAGACAAAGGGTTCCCACTAAAACTTTTTTCCAGTTTTTCTTCATTATTATTTAGCTGCTTTCTTTACTGCTTTCTTTGTAACAGTAATCGTAATTGTTTTACCTGCTGCCTGATACTGGCTGGTTGCTGCTGCCTTCACCGTAATTGTAACCTTTCCGGCCTTTTTTACGGTAACTTTTCCGTTCTTATCAATAGTTGCAATCTTTTTGTCGGAAGAGGTATAGGTAAGCGGTGTTTTTGCTTTTGCATTTAAGGAAAAGGCTTTGTCTCCTACGGTTTTTTTGTAAGAGTTCTTCGCCTGAATGGTCTGCTTTACCGCATCTTTTACGATCGTATATGTAGTAGATCCCTGTAACTGTTTTCTGGTCGTTGCATCATAAGTTGTTACAGAAAACTTTTTGTCCGTTACTTTTACGACGGAATAGGTTGGTGTCCAGGTCTGGCTTCTCTCAGAAATGAAGTCCTGTTTGGAAGCAATCAGGTTATAGAATTTTGAGCCTGTTGCAGAGTTTGCCTCTAAATATACGGTTCCTTCCGGATTGGTAACGGTTCCGCCAACGGTCTTGTTTACGATTTCATAGCAGTTATTCTGTGCCTGATAATCACTGTCTTTTTCAGCTTCCTCTACAGATTTGTATCCATAAGTGCTGTAAGAAGTATGATCCTTTCCATCCCCCTCAAGCTGGAAGGTTCTGGAATAGGTATGATCATGTCCCTGCATCACCACATCAATCTTATACTTATCCATCAGTGGAGTAAGCTGTGTACGAAGCACCATACCATCGGAATCGGAATGGTCGTAACCACTGCCGTAAATATCCTGATGGAATACCGCAATACGCCATTTGGCATCTTTATTCTCATTGATTGCTTTTTTCATGACATTCTCATGCGTTGCACAGTTATAGTTGTTTGTGTCAAGAACAATGAACAGGACATTTCCATAACGATAATAGTAATCGGTTCCTGCCTTTGTCTTTCCCTGTACATAATTGGTATCGGTATCGGAAAAAGCATTTGGATTATTAAAATGCAGGCTGTACTGATTCGAAACACTGTCGTGGTTACCAATGGTCGTTGCTACCGGAAGGGAAGTCAGTGCCTCTGCCCCAAGATATCCTGCATATTCCCGCTCGTTGCTTCCGTAGTTCACCTGATCTCCTGCGGACACAAGAAAACTTACATCGGAATGATCCTCGAGTGCTTCATTTAATACGTTGTTCCAGTTATAGCTGTCATTTCTTGCTGCAAGATTTTTTTCCGGTGCAGAAGTTACAACATTTCCTGCATTTTCCATCTTTTCACTCTCACTGCTGGTCTGGCCTTTGGAAGCCCCGATCTGCGGATCTCCGACATACAGAAAAGAAAATTCATCAAATGCCTGTGTGGTATAGTTTTGTGTATCCTGCCACTTTCCATCCTGAAATACCTGATAATAATAGCTGGTATTTTCTTTGAGACCGCTTACGGTTACTTTATTGGAAAAATATTTCGTGGTATCTATGGTCACAGCTTCGGTCTGCGCTCCGGTGAACTCTGTCGCACCATCCATATTCTGTCTGGTAGAGATTCTCACCTTTGGAGTCTCAGCCGTTTTGCTGTACCATGCATAATTTAATTTTGTCTCATCCGCACCCGGAGTCAGTGATACATGTTCATACTCACTGCTATAAGCAGCCCAGTTCTTTTTCCAGTTGCTCCAGTCTGTAGACTCCCGGGAAGCATCATTCCAGTGTTCCGTTGCTGCTGCAATCTTTGTCGGGATACCAGTGGCAAACATTCCTGCCAATACAGCGGTGGAGAGAACTCCTGCTGTAAGTTTCATCACATTTTTTCTCATAATTCTTTTGTTCTCCTTGTGAAATCTGTAAGATTTATTACAGAATTTATAATAAACGGGTTATGTAAGATGTACTATCCGGTTTCTGTAATCCTTTTGTAAAAACAAAAAGAGTGGATGCTTTGGGACATCCACTCCACATGACGGCCTATGCCATGCCGTTTACGGTTTTATATTTATAGAGCATCTCCGCGTGGTTTTGTTCTTCCACCTGGATATCTGCCAGAAGTTTGCGCACATCGGAATCCCCGAATGCAAACACATCGGTATTATACGTTCCGGACACCATTTTTTCAGAACCAATGCTGTCTGTAGCAAGGAAATTATCGTTTTTCTTATCTTCCGGATTGGTCATGGAATCATATGTTGCCTTTGGCTCATACATCTTTCCATCCCTGTCATTGACGTTGCAGGACGGGACACTGCCTTTCATGACCTGTTCCAGAGACTCCACATGCTTTTGCTCCTTTTTTTCCAGATCGGCAAACAAATCCCGAAGCACCGGGTCCTTTGCTTCCTGTCCGTAACGTTTGTACTTCTCCACGCAGGAAAGTTCCTGTGTGTGCAGATCCTCAATTGTAGCCATCTCTTTTTCTGTTAAAACCATGGTTTATACCTCTTTCTTTCCATAAGATAATCTTGTTGATTGCAGAACATGAACACTCCGCAACCTTCTCCTCTAGTATCTGTAAAAAAATACAACACATACCTGGTAAAATTTCGTCAAAAAGGGTTGAAACTTCTCACAACAGATTGTATAATTTCGTTTGTATTTTATACAATGTTTACAAAAAGGTGGATTATTTTATGGAAGAACGAGAAAAATTAAAATCCCGTCTGGGATTCATTCTCCTGTCAGCCGGATGTGCGATCGGAATCGGAAACGTATGGAAATTTCCATACACTGCCGGACAGGGCGGAGGCGGTGCCTTTGTGCTGTTTTATCTGTTGTTTCTGATTATTCTCGGACTCCCGATCATGACGATGGAATTTGCGGTTGGGCGTGCCAGCCAGAAAAGTCCGGTCAAAGCCTACCATGCACTGGAAAAACCCGGACAGAAATGGCATATCCACGGGATTATCACATTGATCGGCTGCTATCTTCTTATGATGTTTTATACAACGGTCACCGGCTGGATGCTTCATTATTTTTATATGACGGTCACCGGACAGTTTCAGGGACTGGATGCCGACGGTGTATCCGGACAGTTTACCACAATGCTGAGCAAACCTCTGACCATGGGCTTCTGGATGGTGGTAGTTGTTTGCGCCGGCGTATTTGTCTGCTCCCGTGGACTGCAGAACGGTCTGGAAAAAGTAACAAAGGTCATGATGACTTCTTTGCTTATCATCATGATCATTCTGGCGGTCAACAGCTTTTTTATGGATGGTGCAAAAGAAGGCCTTGCCTTTTATCTGATCCCGGACTTTGAACGGATGAAACAGATCGGTATTGCAAAAACCATTACGGGTGCCATGAACCAGGCATTTTTCACGTTAAGCCTTGGAATCGGCGCGATGGCAATTTTGGGAAGTTATATCGGAAAGGAACGCTCTCTGCTTGGTGAATCGGTAAATATTGCCATTCTGGATACATTTGTTGCTATCACCTCCGGACTTATCATTTTTCCGGCATGCTTTACGTTCCATGTTGACCAGACTTCCGGACCAAGCCTGATTTTTATCACCCTGCCGAATATTTTTAACCATATTCCGCTTGGCAGACTCTGGGGAAGCCTGTTCTTTTTGTTTATGTTTTTTGCAGCGTTTTCCACAATCCTGGCAGTATTTGAGAACATCATCTCCTGCGGTATGGAACTGACCGGATGCAGCCGCCAGAAATCCTGTGCCGTTAATCTGGTACTGATCATTGTACTCTCCCTGCCATGTGTACTCGGATACAATGTATGGAACTGGAAAGGTTTTTCAATCTTTGGCGGGTCTGTGCTTGACCTGGAAGATTTTCTGGTAAGCAACCTGTTCCTGCCTCTCGGTTCCCTGGTATATCTGCTGTTTTGCACAAGCCGCTACGGCTGGGGCTGGAAAAACTACACAACCGAAGCCAATACCGGAAAAGGATTAAAAATTAAAAACTGGATGCGCGGCTACATTACCTATATTCTGCCGCTGATTGTGCTTTTTATCTTTGGATTTGGCATTTATGATAAATTTTTTACAAACTAAGGAGGATTTCTTATGTATCACGCAAATGAATCACGTTACGAAACCATGAAATACCACCGCTGCGGCGACAGCGGACTGATGCTGCCGGAAGTATCTTTGGGCTTCTGGCACAATTTCGGAGATACCGGTGTGTATGAAAATATGAGACAGATGTGCTTTACGGCATTTGACCACGGGATCACACATTTTGATCTGGCAAACAACTATGGACCGCAGCCGGGCAGTGCGGAGGAAAATCTCGGGAAGATCCTTCGGGAAGAGCTTTCTTCCTACCGCGATGAACTGATCATCAGTTCCAAAGCCGGTTTTGACATGTGGCCGGGACCTTATGGAAACTGGGGCAGCCGCAAGTACCTGATTGCCAGCCTTGACCAGAGCTTAAAACGGCTCGGTCTGGACTATGTGGATATTTTCTATCACCACCGCATGGATCCGGATACGCCGCTGGAAGAAACCATGGGTGCACTCGACCAGATCGTGCGAAGCGGAAAAGCACTGTATGTCGGTCTGTCCAACTACGACGGGGAAACCATGAAACGCGCAGCTGCCATCTTAGAAGATCTGCACTGCCCATTTATTATCAACCAGAATTCCTACAATATCTTTAACCGTACCATTGAAGAAAACGGTTTAAAACAGGCCGCAGCAGATGGGAAGAAAGGAATTATTTCTTTCAGCCCGCTCGCGCAGGGTATGCTGACCGACCGCTATCTAAACGGTATTCCAAAAGACAGCCGTGTCAACACGGACGGACGTTTCCTGCATGCGGATCAGTTTGATGAAAAACGGATGGCAAGTATCCGGAGCCTGAATGAGATTGCGGCTGCCCGTGGTGAAAGCCTCGCACAGATGGCACTCAAATGGGTGATCCGGGACGGTGTGGTTACTTCCGTTCTGATCGGAGCTTCCCGCCCGGCACAGATTCTTGAAAATCTGAAAGTGTTAAACTCTGCTCCATTTACGGAGGAGGAACTGAAAAAAATTGATCAGTGTGCACTTTCTCTCTAGGTAAAACAAAAACCCCGGATATTTATTTCCGGGGTTTTGTCTTTTCCTGCATCTGCTACTTGACTTTGACTTTTAATTTTAAAACTTTGGTCTTTCCATTGTTTAAGGTTACTGTCACGCGAATGGACGCAGTTCCTTTTTTGTTCGATTTTATGGTACCCTTCTTGTTTACAGATGCAATTTTTTTGTTATTGCTCTGATAAGAAATGCTTTTTACATTGTCCATATTTAAGGTGGCTGCCAGAGAAACCTTCTTTTGTTTTCCCTTCTTCACCTGAACGGTTTTATTCTTCAATGTAACCGTTTTTAATATTTTCGTTGTGACCTGATCCATATCTTTCTGATCCATAAGGACGTAATTCTTATTGGAATCTGCTGAAAAATTCACATTTCCGGCTTTTGTAACCGTATAACTCTTGTCGTTTACAAGGACATAGGCACCTGTCTTTTGATCTTTTGCGCACACATACAGCTTGTTTCCGGTCTGTATGTCTGCTGTATTTACAGTCAGTGTATAGCTTATGTTGCCAGCCGGATCGGTGACCCGGATCGTCACATCTGTGTGTTTTCCATTATTTTCTTCCATGGTTTGTTTTATCAGATCAGCGGTCACCGTTGTTTTGATGGCTTTATTTTCCCGGGTTCCGGTAACGGTCACGGTTGGTATATTTTGTCCGGCCGCGTTTCCATCGGACGGTGTTTCTGTACCAGCTGTATTTCCGTTAGACGGTGTTTCTGCATCGGTTTTATTTCCGTTGGATGGTGTTCCCCCTCCGGCAGTATCACCACCCGAAGTATTTCCGCCACCGGAACTTCCTCCGGAAGATGAGCCACCTCCGGTCGTTCCACTTCCTCCGGAAGATGAGCCGCCTCCGGTTGTTCCACTTCCTCCGGAAGATGAGCCGCCTTCGGTTGTTCCACCGCCTCCGGTGGATGAGCCGCCTCCGGTTGTTCCATCGCCTCCGGAAGATGAGCCGCCTCCGGTTGTTCCACTTCCTCCGGTGGAACTGTCCTCTTTGATTGTAACGGTCACGGCTTCACTTGTCACTGTTTCGTAATAAGTCTGTCCATCCTTATCATCCGGCTCATATACTGCCTTAAACTGATAAGAACCGCCACGTTTTAAGCCTGATACAACCGTATCGGCTTCCCCATATACGAGTTTTTCCTGTGCCTTTATTATGGTTCCGTCCTGATAAAAAGAAATCGAACCAAGCGGAATACTGCCATTTCGGACTCCATCTACCTTTGCATACAGATGTACGGAATTACCGTTTTCTGTCTCTGCCGTAAGGCGAATCGATGGTTTCGCCGCTGTAATGGTAAAGGTTCCGACTTTTTCCTCTATCACATCGTACTGGTTTCCAGTTACTTTAAACCACACCTCATAGCTGCCCGGCTGCACCGGAACAACATTTTTCCCATCCTGCCGATAGAAAACTTCAGGCTTTACCTGCGAATCTACCGTCTTTCCGTTGTCCTTTCGGACTACATTTACCGTGGAAACAAAGCAGCTCTGTTTCAGCCCTGTGTATGCAGCTGTCTGCTGGATGGTATCATACTGCATCTTTACGGCAATTGGATTTACCGTCACGGTTTCGTTTGCCTGGGAAGGAAGTGCCCTGTAGTTTTCATTCGTTGCTCCTGCATAAGAAACTGTAATTGCATTTTCTCCCATATGAAATCCGTTTGCCTCTGAAACCGGAATCTTTATGGCTGCCTCTCCGTTTTGAAGTGTGATGCCGGATACTTCATAAGGGGTCTGGTTAATGTATACCGAAAAACCAGCAGACGGCACGTTCTTTCCCTGTAAGCTGCTATCTGTATAGACCGTCTGCACGGTAAGATTCAGTTCATCCTGCATGGACACGGCCGTTGGTAATCCATTTATCGTAGTGGTTGTTTCCTTTGAAGTAGCCGTCGAACCAGATGTATCCGGATCTTTGTTTACAATCAGAACTACCTTCTGCTCAATTTGTTCACCTGCTGAAAATGGACGGATTGTGATATGGTAGGTTCCCGGTTTTACCGTAGAACTATTAGCCGTGCGATAGCACATTAGTGTGATCGCATTCTCCTCTATTCCCGTTTCGAACATCAAATTAAAATCCGGAATACAAATAAAACTACCTTCATCATTCGTAACCGTCTCTGAAGAAAGTGTTTTCCCATTAAATGTCACTTCATATTGTAACGGAACATAGATTAACTCTTTATATGTCTCATCTGTTTCATCCGGCCAGCTCACGTCTGCCAGATATGACTTTCTACCTCCAGAAATCTCTGAAACCGTTGTGGTAATTACCGGATTATTTATGGTCATATTTTTTACCGCAACCGGTCCATCCCCTGACAACTCACTGGTTTTCCAGATTTCTCCATTTCCAGACGATGTCCGTTCCAGTGTCATCCCTGCCTGTCCGTCTGTCGGTGTAAAAGAAACCGCCGTATCCGCAGCCCTTCCAAGTTCCAGATAGGTGTGATTATACTCCGCAATTCCAGATTTTCCATTTCTTCCATTCAGGGTTTCAAATGTAAGTGCACCCGTAATGGTATCTGTAACATTCAGCTTCTGTTCTTTTCCTAAGATCAGTCGGTTTCCTGCTGAATCCGCACTCACAATCGAATGTACCTGTGGAGTTTCCATCTTGGAAAGATCAATCGCACTTGCCCCTTCCAGCCTGACCGTACAGCTGTCCAACGCTGCCGGTGCAAATATTCCACCGCCCTTTACTGTGAGGTTTCCTACTTTGCTTATACCTGGAATTCCGGTATAGGACTGGTCGGTATCTATGGTCAGAAATGTCTTCCCTGCGTGATTTTCAGATACTCCGTACACCTGTTTCGTATCGGAACCGGTAAGTGAAATTTCCACATCGCCGGAAACCGTATATTGTCCATCCGCTGCCGGTGGATCCGGCTCCTGCGTGGAAAACCAGTCATCCTGATTTACATATGGTTCAATGGCACCGGATGCATAGATTTCCCCATTTTGCGTACCGGAAACGTGCGCAAGCACGATCTGTGTCTTACCGTCATATGTTCCGTTCATGGAACCGGCATAAATATTCCCCAGATTGGTACCACCACCCGTAATCAGAATCTGTGCCTCTGATCCCGGATGATTCCCCATATTCTTTCCATTCTCATAAAGGGATCCGCCAAAGATATCTACATAGCGGAATCCGCTGTCGCACGTAACATTCTCAAGAACAAGTTTATGCCCATTTGCAAAAATTGCATCGTGCAGACGATTGGAAAACCGCAGCGTAATGTTTTTAAATGTCACATCCGTATTCAGGATAAATCCCCCCTTACGGTTGGAAAAAGTATTTCCATTTCCGTTGACGGTCACGCTTTTATCAAAAATAAACGGTTCCGCAGCCTCGGCATTTAAAAAAGCACCACTTCCCAAAATTGAAATTTCATCCCCATTGCCGGCAGCCGCATAGGCATCCTCAAATAAATTGTAGGGATTTCCATAGCTTCCATCTCCAGAATGGGTAGAATTTCCATCTTTAAATTCCGTATAGATCGTTCTTGCCGCTGTCTGCACAGCCTCCTGCGCCTTTACCGGCACGACAGGCTGCACGGTAATACACATGGTGAGCACGATAAAAAATGCCCATAGACGTTTTACTACATTGTCTGGTTTCATCTGATTGTTCTTTTTCATCCATTTCTCCTGATAATAAGAACAGGGGGATGAGTCAAAAACTCATTCCCCTGTCACTTCATTGATAGTCTCTACCATCATCCTAACATGGTTTCCAATCATCGTCAACAAATTTATGACCTGTTTTTATACCTGTTTTTATACCTATATCATCTGCTGATTTTATATTTTATTATTTCTATCTGTTCTATCTGTGTGATATCAATCTTCTGATTGAAAATATAACGAGCCCCACAATATTTCATTTCACTTGCAGATGCATAGCCATCTCCAAGCTCTTCAAGATCTGTACCATCCATGAAAGGATGTTTCTTTTTTTCAGTTCCTTTTCTGTCATCGGTAAGAGGTAACTCTCCTATGGAATATTGCTTTCCGTCTTTTGTTGTTGCAACTACATGATAAAAACACCCTTTTTCTCTCCAGTCATTGACGGGACAAATACTAACCGTATAAGGTGTAATTTCAACAGGGATTGTTTTTTTTGTTTTCTTAACATCCGCTTTTAACATCTTCTCCTTCATTGGAACAACTTTTCCCTTAACCAAAACATTTTTTAATGGCGTATTTGAATTATCCGGTGATTGAAATCCCTTATATACTTTCGGATTTTTCCACGCAGTATCATCGGAATAAAAGCCGCACACATTGATCTGAATACCATCACCTGTATCTATTACATCCACCTTACTGGTAGTATCTAACCCACCTAACCAATAATTTGTTCCTTCCAAAGATTTTACGTTCGGAAGGAACACCTTTGCACGCATAACCTTCGTATTTGAAGCAACCTGAATTGATGATATGATTATCTTTTGTTCTTTTCTGCCATCATCTTCTCTACTGTTTGATTTTGCATCAGAATTTTTTCCACACGCACACAGACAATATAGCATTGTAAAAATTAATAAGTACAGACTGATTTTCTTCATTCATAATCCTCCAATTTCTTTTTCTTTAAAACACTAAGGATTAATATGCTTCCTATCACTATAATTCCAATGCCAGCCACATATTTCATCGAACTTCTGCTCTGTACTCCAGCTCCT
>ERZ1027074.405-NODE-405-length-21143-cov-5.035850_pt1 | contig 21143 bp, 18 predicted proteins | sample MGYA00519417_ERZ1027074 | MGnify/ENA primary metagenome ERZ1027074 (study PRJEB26926, sample SAMN06164770) | human gut metagenome | biome: ENVO:00009003; feature: ENVO:2100002; material: ENVO:00002003 | host: Homo sapiens | place: USA | collected 2012 ...
GAGATGCAGCGTAGTCTCGTGGGCTCGGAGATGTGTATAAGAGACAGATTGAAGAAACAGTACAGCAGGCGCAGGAGTGCATAGCGGCACAAGGACAGCATAAATAAAATATAGCGACAGGTAACCGCTGACAACAGATTTCGAACAGCGACAGGCGGCGTAGTTATATGGAAAACGGCGCATTATAAAAAATGTGCTGTAACCGAGGAGAACAATAGCATCACATAGTAATTAGGAGAAGACAAAATGAGCAGGATCGCATATTTATTCCCGGGACAGGGCTCCCAGTACATAGGAATGGGCAAGGAGTTCTATGATACTTACCCGGAAGCACAGGCGGTATGGAAGCTGGCAGACAAGGTGCTCCAGAATCTGTATTGGCAGGATAAGCGGGAAGTACAGGCGGAAAGCGGACATCCGTACTCCATGGAACAGCTGACCTTTGAAGAAAATCCTTATATCAACATTACGGAATACACACAGATCGCCATGCTGACCATGGAAGTGGCAATTCTGAAAGTATTGGAGGCAAAAGGACTGAAAGCGGAGATGGCAGCAGGCTTAAGCCTGGGAGAATATGGGGCGCTGGCTGCCGCTGGTGTGATGGAGCTGCCGGATCTGTTCCGGATCATCCGGATGCGTGGTATCTATATGCAGGAGGCCTATCCGGAAGGCGGAGCCATGGCAGCAATATTAGGACTGGACGGAGATACCGTGGCAAAAATCTGCGGACAGACAGCAAAAGAAACCGGCAAAGTCGTCTCGGTGGCAAATTATAACTGCCCGGGGCAGATCGTGATCACCGGAGAGGCAGATGCAGTAGCAGCAGCATCGGAAGCGCTGAAAGAAGCAGGTGCAAAACGCTGTGTACCCTTAAAGGTCAGCGGACCATTCCATTCTGCTTTGCTGAAAACTGCGGGAGAACAGCTGGCAGAAGAATTGAAAAGCGTCAAGCTGTCAACCCCTTGGATTCCTTACGTGTCCAACGTAACAGCGGATTATGTGACAGATGCGTCACAGGTTGCGGAACTGCTGAAACAACAGGTATCCAGTCCCGTTCATTTCACCCAGAGCGTAGAGCGGATGATCGCAGATGGCGTGGACACTTTCATAGAGATCGGCCCGGGGAAGACACTCGGCAGCTTCGTACGGAAAATTGACAGAAATGTCAAAGTATACAATATCGAGAAACCGGAGGATCTGGACTGGGTGATGGAGGAACTGGCATGTTGACAGGAAAAAGTCTGACAGGACAAGTTGCTATTGTCACAGGGGCATCACGGGGCATCGGAAAAGCAGTGGCACAGGCACTGGCAGCAGAAGGCGCCACGGTGATCATTAATTATAACGGCTCTGCAGAAGCAGCGGAAGTGGTGGCGGCGGACATCCGAAGCCAAGGCGGCATGGCGGAGGCTGTGAAATGCAATGTTGCAGATTTTGCAGAGAGTGAAGCCTTTGTAAAGGCAGTAACAGAGGAATACGGCAGAGTTGACATCCTTGTCAATAACGCCGGGATCACACGGGACAATCTGATCGTGCGGATGACGGAAGAAGAATTCAATGCAGTCCTGGATACGAACCTGAAAGGCGCATTTCACATGATCCGGCATCTGACGAAGACCTTTATGAAGCAGAGATATGGGAAAATCATCAATATCTCTTCTGTCAGTGGCATCGTCGGGAATGCAGGGCAGGCTAATTATTCCGCCTCCAAGGCGGGACTGATCGGTCTGACGAAAAGTGTAGCGAGAGAACTGGCATCCCGGAATATCTGTGTGAATGCCGTGGCACCTGGATTTATCCGGACAGATATGACAGATAAGCTTCCGGAGGCGGTACAGGATAATGCGGTTGGACAGATCCCGCTTAAGAAAATGGGAAGACCGGAGGATGTCGCACAGGCGGTTCTGTTCCTGGCAGGAGATGCCTCGGACTATATTACCGGCCAGGTGCTGTGCGTGGACGGCGGTATGGCGATGTAAAACTATGTCCGGCAACAGTAAAGCAGAATAGAAAATATGTCCGCTAACGGTACAGCAGGATAGAAAATAAGTCAGGATGCGAGGGAGTATATCTGTATGGGTAAAAATAGAAGAGTTGTAGTAACAGGCATGGGAGCCATCACCCCTATTGGCAACAGCGTAGAGGAATTCTGGAATGGTATCAAAGAGGGCAAGACCGGATTCGGTCCTATCACTTATTTTGATACTGCGGATTACCGTTGTAAGCTGGCGGCGGAAGTGAAGGATTTTGATCCCGCACAATATATGGACAAAAAATCCGCCCGCAGAATGGAGCAGTTCTGCCAGTTTGCTGTGGCGGCTGCCGGACAGGCCATCTCGGATGCGGGTCTTACTATGGAACAGGAAGATCCTTATATGGTGGGCTGCAGTGTGGGAAGCGGCATCGGAAGTTTACAGGCCATGGAGCGGGAATATGACCGCCTGAAGGAAAAAGGCCCCGGCAGGGTAGGTCCCATGCTGGTGCCTCTGATGATCTCCAATATGGCAGCGGGCAATGTCAGCATTGCCTATGGGCTGAAGGGCAAGAGCCTGAATGTGGTTACTGCCTGCGCAACCGGTACACATTCCATCGGAGAAGCATACCGTACGATCCAGTACGGTGATGCGGATGTAATGATAGCGGGAGGAACGGAAAGCTCCATTACCCCCATCGGAATTGCCGGATTTTCAGCACTGACAGCGCTGTCATTTAGTGAGGATCCGGAACGGGCATCCATTCCTTTTGACAAGGAGAGAAACGGCTTCGTCATGGGAGAGGGTTCCGCTATCGTGGTACTGGAAGAGCTGGAGCATGCAAAGAGGCGCGGGGCGAAGATCTATGCGGAACTGACCGGCTACGGCTGTTCTTCGGATGCATATCATATTACATCCCCTGCGGAGGATGGCAGCGGAGCAGCCACCGCCATGCTGAATGCCTTAAAAGACGGTGGTGTGGAACCGGAAGAGCTTACCTATATCAATGCCCATGGAACCAGCACCCATCATAATGACCTGTTCGAGACCAGAGCTATCAAGCTCGCATTTGGAGAACATGCGTATGACCTGAAGATCAATTCCACCAAATCCATGGTGGGACATCTCCTGGGAGCGGCAGGAGCAGTGGAGTTTGTCACCTGCGTAAAAGAAATTCAGGAAGGCTATATCCACCGCACCGTGGGACTGCGTGAGACGGAGGAGGAACTTGACCTGAATTACTGCCGGGACAGCTACAAAGAAGAGGTGCCTTATGCATTGACCAATTCGTTGGGCTTCGGCGGACATAATGCCAGTCTGCTGTTGAAGAAGTACATAGAATAACCGCAGCAGATGTTCAAGACACAGGATAGAAGGCAGAGCATCAACGAGGACGATTGCACAATGCGAGGAAGTAGTTGATACGACAGCATTCGCGGAACGGAGGAACAATGTCAGTTTATAATACACAGGAAATCATGGAGATTCTGCCCCACAGACATCCATTTCTGCTGATCGATACTATCGAGGAGCTGGAGCCCGGTGTGCGGGCAGTGGGACGAAAAAATGTGACCTTTAACGAACCGTATTTTGCCGGGCATTTTCCGGGGAACCCGGTGATGCCGGGCGTGTTGATCATGGAAGCACTGGCACAGACAGGTGCGGTTGCAATTCTGTCTCTGCCGGAGCATCGTGGCAAGACCGCTTATTTTGCCGGGATCGATAAGGCAAAATTCAAGCAGATGGTGCGCCCCGGAGACACCTTGGAGCTGGAGACCACCATTATCCGCAGTAAGGGACCGGTGGGTGTCGGGGAAGCGATCGCCACGGTAAACGGAAAACTGGCAGCGAAGGCAGAGCTTACCTTTGCGTTGAAATAAAAATAGTCTGCGGAAGTGATTTCTTATGGGTGGGACAGAGAGATAAAAGTGACGCAGAATAAGAGGTGCAGATATGGGAAGTGTAGATACAGAAACAGAGATCAAATGCCCGAAATGTAAGAAAATGATAAACAGAGACCGGGCAGCGAAAAATAAATATGTCTGCTATGAGTGTGGTTATTATTTCCGGGTTAAGACCCACAACCGGATCCGCATGGTGGCAGACCGGAAAAGCTTTCAGCCCTGGTTCGAGGAGATAGAAGAGAGCAATCCACTGAAATATGAGGGCTATGAAGAAAAGCTGTCGGAGGCCAGGGAAAAATCCGGCGTAAAAGAAGCTGTGACCGTAGGTGAATGCGAGATCTACGGGGAAAAGGCTGTGATCGGCATCTGCGAATCCAAATTTATGATGGGCAGTATGGGGCATGTGGTCGGCGAGAAAGTCACCCAGGCAATTGAAAAGGCGACAGAATTGCGGCTGCCTGTATTTTTGTTCTGCTGTTCCGGCGGTGCGAGAATGCAGGAGGGAATCGTGTCACTGATGCAGATGGCAAAAACCTCCGCAGCGATCAAACGACATGGAGAAGCAGGACTTCTCTATGCGACTATTTTGACAGATCCCACCACAGGTGGTGTAACGGCCAGTTTTGCCATGCTGGGAGATGTGATCATGGCGGAACCGGGAGCCTTGATCGGCTTCGCAGGACCGAGAGTTATTAAGCAGACTCTGGGACAGCGCCTCCCTGATGGCTTCCAGACAGCGGAATTTTTGCAGGAGCATGGTTTTGTGGACGGTATCGTCCGCCGGGAGAATCTGAAGAAGACCTTATATTTCCTGATCACGACGCATCGGTGCAGTGAGGGGAATTATGCGGATTTTAAGAAAAATTTTGACTTCCATTTTGAACCTACGGAGATCGTGAAGGAACGGTCAATACTGACACTCCCCAGAACGGCATGGGAAAAGGTCAAGACCGTCCGGAGAGTGGACAGACCGGCAGCAACCGACTATATTCCCTACATTTTCGATTATGTAGTGGAGGCTCACGGAGACCGTTATTATGGGGATGATAAAGCACTGGTAGGTGCAGTGGCATTCCTGGACGGGCAGCCGGTGACAGTGCTGGCAGATGTGAAGGGCAAGGATTTTGCGGAGTGTGCCAGACGCAATTACGGCATGCCCATGCCGGAGGGGTATCGTAAGGCACTGCGCCTGATGAAGCAGGCGGAGAAATTCAACAGACCCATTATCAGCTTTGTGAATACGCCGGGAGCCTTCTGCGGCGTGGAGGCAGAGGAGAGAGGACAGGGCGAGGCTATTGCCCGGAACCTGCTGGAGATGTCGGCCCTGAAGGTACCGGTATTGTGCATCCTTATTGGAGAAGGCGGCAGCGGCGGAGCATTGGCTACGGCGGTAGGCAATGAGGTATGGATGATGGAAAATGCCACATACTCGATCCTGTCTCCCGAAGGCTTTGCTTCTATATTATGGAAGGATGCTGACCGTGCCAGAGAAGCCAGTGAAGTCATGAATATTACATCCGAGGACCTGAAACGCCTCGGAGTGATCGAGAGGATTGTACCGGAATACGGCGGGGCAGACCAAAGTACCGTGGAAGCCATCGGCGGGTATCTCAAGGAACATATCAAGGAATTCCTGCAAAAATATACCGGCATGACCGGTGAACAGATCGCAGAGGAACGTTATGAAAGGTTCCGCAAGTATTAAAGCGGTAATGAGAGGTGATGTGGGATGAAGCACGGAAAAATGATCCTGGGGGAATTACATGCAGATATTCCCGTGATCCAGGGAGGCATGGGTGTGGGAATCAGCCTGTCCGGTCTGGCGGGAGCAGTGGCAGCTGCCGGTGGGATCGGCATTATTTCTACTGCCCAGATCGGTTTCCGGGAGCCGGATTTTGACAGAGATCCCATCGCCTGTAATCTGCGTACTATCGGAAAAGAAATAGAAAAAGCAAGACAGACCGCAAGAGGCGGTATCGTCGGTGTCAACATCATGGTGGCAACGCAGCGTTACGAGGATTATGTCAGGGCAGCAGTGCTGGCAGGTACCGACTGCATTATCTCCGGTGCCGGACTGCCGCTGGATCTGCCCGGAGTCGTGGCAGAGACGGAAAACGGAATGCCCGGGCGCAGCCACCGGACGATGCTGGCTCCGATCGTGTCGAGCACCCGTGCCCTGTCGGTCGTCACGAAATACTGGATGAAAAAATACGACAGAAAGCCGGACTTTCTCGTGGCAGAGGGACCGTTGGCAGGAGGACATCTGGGATTTAAGCGGGAAGAACTGGATGCTTACACACCGGAGAACTATGAGAGAGAACTTACGGCAATGATCCGGCAGGCAGCAGAACTGGAAATTCCACTGATTGCAGCAGGCGGTATTTATGACCGGAGGGATCTGGAGCATTGCCTGTACCTCGGGGCTGCAGGGGTACAGATGGGAACCCGTTTCGTGACCACAGAGGAATGTGATGCGGCGGAGGCATACAAGCAGGCATATCTCAGCGCACGGAAAGAAGACATTGTCATTGTGAAAAGCCCGGTGGGAATGCCGGGCAGAGCTATACAGAATGCTTTTCTGGAAAAGGTGGCGGCCGGGGAACGGTTTATGAGCGGATGCAGACATTGCATTAAGACCTGCGACCCGAAGACGGCACCTTATTGCATCACCAGAGCGTTGATCAATGCGGCGACGGGAGATGTGGATAACGGACTGTTGTTCTGTGGCAGCAATGCCTGGCGGGCGCAGAAAATAGAAAGAACAGTGGATATCATGGAGGAAATGGCGTGAGGACCATAAGAATCACCGGAACCGGAAGTGCACTTCCGGGAAGGATCGTTACAAATAAAGAATTGGAACAGCTGGTGGAAACCTCGGATGAATGGATCCGGGAGAGAACCGGTATTGCGGAACGACATGTGTCAGTTGGCGAAACGGTTGTGACACTTGCGTCAGAAGCTGCCCGAAAAGCGCTGGAACAGGCAGGAAAAAGAGCGGAAGAGATCGACCTGATCCTGGTGGCAACCTGTTCTCCGGAGCAGTATCTGCCCTGCTGTGCCTGCCAGGTACAGGCAGCTGTCGGCGCGGTGAATGCTTTGGCTTTTGATGTGAATGCGGCCTGTTCCGGATTTTTGTTTGCACTGAATACCGCAGATGCTTATCTGAGGACAGGATTGGCGAAAAATGCCCTGATCATCGGCAGTGAGGTACTGTCCAAGCTGGTGGACTGGAAGGACCGGGGCAGCTGTATTCTGTTCGGAGACGGCGCCGGGGCGGTAGTTGTGGAGCGATGCAGGACGGAGTCTCGGGCGGTGGAATACAGTAACGCTTTGCCGGAGACAGAGAAAGGGATGCAGGAGACGGCGGAGGAGAAACGGATACCGGCAGCAGGCATTCTGGGCCGGGCACTGCACTCCGACGGCACCGGTGGCGGAGTCCTGCAATGCGGAGCAAGAGAACTGACAACCCCATATGCAAGGACTTCAGTGGCAAAAACGAACCAAAACCAGCCGACGGATGGCAGAGAACATTATATTCAGATGGACGGACAGGAAGTGTACCGGTTTGCCACCAGACGGGTGCCGCAGTGCATCGAGGAAGCACTGTCAGATGCCGGACTTGCTGTGCCGGATATTGATATGTTTGTATTGCATCAGGCCAACGCACGTATTATTGATGCAGTGGCGAAAAGACTGCATGCAGACAGAGACAAATTCCCCACCAATCTGGAAAGGGTCGGAAATATGTCCTCTGCCTCCATTCCGGTGCTTCTGGATGAACTGAACAGGCAGAGAAAGCTGCACCGCGGCAATCGTATCGTTCTGGCGGGATTCGGTGCCGGGCTTACGATTGGGGCTTGCGTGATGACCTGGTAGACGGTATACTGATAACGACTAAGGACACGACAACGGCATGGACGCGGTCCGGTAGACAGGAAGCCTGCGGTCCGGGAGTATTGCCGGTATACCAGAGAGACATTTATTGGGAAAACTATGGAGAAGAGCAACAACCGGGTACTGAATGAACTGTTGGTGAACCTGTTCCATAACGTGATGGATGCAGAGGCAAAGGCGGTCATAACAGAAGAATTCAAGGATATTACAAATAATGACATACACATTCTGGAGGCTATCGGCATCGAGGAACCAAAGAGTATGTCCCGTATCGCCGGGGAACTCCACGTTACCGTGGGTACCCTGACCACGAATATGAACAGTCTGGAGAGAAAAGGATATCTCACCCGCAACCGCAGCACACAGGACAAACGGGTGGTGCTGGTGACCCTGACAGAGAAGGGGAGAAAAGCTTTTTTCCACCACAGAGATTTCCACAGGAAAATGATCCATACGATCATTCGGGATCTGGACGAGGAAGAAATGAAGACATTGATCAAATGTCTGGGAAAACTGGATATATTTTTCAGAGAAGGCAACGAGGAGTGACCGGAGAAATCCGGTGGCTCCTTTTTTGTGTTTACGATGAGCCAGCCTGCTCGATTTTGCGGTGGGCGCACTTGTTTGACATAATTTTATAAAAATATGAGACGAATCGTGTGGAAAATATTGACGATGCCTTTGCTTTTCGGTATAATAAATGATACGGAAAGTATAAAAACAAGATTGGGATTTTACATCTGCAAAGGGTTGGGAAATATTTGAAATTTTGCAGGATATAGAAAGGCATGAGGGTTATGAAGAAAAGTACAAAAGCATGGAGTGTAAAGATCAGGCTGGCCCTGCTGGCCCTGGCGGCACTGGTGTGGATCACCGTGCCGGTGAGTGCGAGAGCGGAAGGGGAAACAGTAGATACCTGGGATGGTACAGCGGTAGCTTTTACCAAAGGTAATGGCACAGAAGATGATCCCTGGCTGATTGAAAATGCAGAGCAGCTTGCGTATCTGGCACAGCAGGTGAATGAAGGCACGGATTATCAATGGAAGCATTTTCGGCTGGTTTCTGACCTTGACCTTAGCGGTGAGGAGTGGACGCCGATAGGTACACATGGCAAGTCTTTCCGGGGAGGCTTTAATGGCGACGGACATACAATAACCGGAATGACAATTACAGGAAAGGAAAACAGCTATGTGGGTCTGTTTGGAGAGTGCTACAACTTTACCGCTGATTCCAGCTATATAAAAAGTGTCACAGTAAAGAGGGCAAATATTTCTGGTAAAAGCTTTGTGGGCGCAATTGCTGGAGAAGGAGCAAATATTTCTGACTGCTATAGTATCGAAAACACGATTTATGCGATTCGGCAGGTAGGCGGTGTATGCGGAAGTCTGACAGGAAGTATTTCCGGCTGCTACAATAGCAGTTCAGTAAGTGGAAATTATGCAGCAGGCGGAATCATGGGCACTGCCAGTTATAATGGAACCGGTGGCGTAGTTCAATACTGTTATAATATAGGTGCTGTAACAGTTTCTCTACAGGATGGCTCTGTAGGTGGTATTACCGGTGCATCAGCGAATAGGTATAACATCAGTAATTGCCTGAATTGTGGTAAGATTACAGGGAATGGCAAAAATGTTGGTGGCATAGCTGGAAGCACGGATTCGAGTTATATGAACTTTATCGGCAACTGCTATTACAACAGTGATTTGAATAATGCCGGTGTGGGAGAAGGAGAAAACGATAAGGTGATTCCCCTGACTACCAGCCAGCTTTGCGGTGCACTTCCGGAGGGCTTCGATTCTGCAAACTGGAAAGAGGGCAGTGTCGATACCAGCACTGCAAAGACTACACAGGGCAGATTCGGTACAGCCACAGGGACTTACATCAATCTGACAAAGGTGGCAGATATCAAAGAGACGAAGACTGCTCCCGTACCGGTATACAACTATGTTACAACGAATGGTAACGACTGGGATACCTATACCCTGATCACCACGGCGGAGGAATTCGCAGCCATCGGACAGGATAGGGATGAGACAAAATGGAGTGCAAACTATGTTCTGGGGAACGATATTGATGTGAGTGGAGTACAACTCAGTTCCATTGGAGATCCAGGAACTCCGTACACAGGAAAATTCAGTGGAGACGGACATACGATAAGCCATGTGGATATGACAAAAGAAGATGGTGTTTATAGTTCTGGCCTGTTCGCACAAATAGGCAACTCATCCGGCAAAAGCGGTAAAGTAATACTGTTGTTGGCTGCCAACGGAGACATTGTTTCGAGTTATAGTGAAACAGGAGGAATTTGTGGAAATTTGTCTGCGGGCGAAATTTATGGCTGCTCCTTTACCGGAACGGTAAAAGGGTATACAGCAGGTGGAATCTGTGGCAATGCCGGACAAGATACTAAGATTTCCCAGTGCTTTTTGCAGGAGACGTGCAGGGAAGTTCTGCGGCAGGAATCTGCGGTAGGAGTGGAGCTGTAGTAGATATTATTAATCATTGCATTAGTATAGCTACGATTGATACTGCCGAGAATGATGCCTATCTTGCTGGAATAACAAATAGTCAAGATTATGGTGTAACGAATTGCTATTTCAATAACGATATTTGTAACGTAGAAGATAAATATCAATTGGGACGTTCTACTCAACAACTGACCTCTTCCAGCTTTTTCAAAGGACTCAAAGACAATGGCTTTGATCAGGCCATCTGGACGAAGAAAGCCAACGACAAAGAGAATGGCATAGCCTACTATCCTTCGCTTGGGGAAAATAATGCAGTTGGTGTAAATTACACCACCGGTCTGCAGTTTGAGAGAGCAGATACCAACACTCCCACCTATGGACAAGATATTACTTTTAACGCAAAGGCACTGGTAAACTTTGTGACAGACGAACAGCCCATCTCTGCGGAAGATACGGAGGGCAGCTTTGAGATCCGGATCGGGGATACCCCGGTGGTAAGCGCAGCGGATTTCAAGAACGGCATCGCAACTTACAAGGCGCAGACCGTGGGCGAGACCATTTTCACCCTCGTTTACACCGGGACAAACTCTTCTTTCTTCCCGGAGCAGACGAAGAAGAATCTGACCGTGAATATCAATCCGGCGACACTTACCGTAGAAGGTGAGGGCATTGCCAGCGGAACCTATGGCACGAAACTGAGTGGCCTTACAGTGAACGGATTGACAGCGAAGCTGGGGAATAATGTTATTGACGGAACCTGGCAGATCATCGGAGACGAGATTCCTTGTGTCGGTGACGATGGAACCTACACGGCAACATTTACCCCGGCACAGCATCCAGAATACTATCAGCCGTTGACTGCACCGGTGAAGCTGGCAATTGAAAAGGCGAAAGTTTCGGCAATTCCAATGCAGAATTTATATTACAGTTGGGCAGCCAAAGGAGAGAAGGAAGTACAGATACCGGGACTGCCGGAAGACAGGGGAACGACAGAATTAATCAGTATGGCAAAGGCAGATGATGCTAAAGTTTTGGCAACAGACCCGGCTATCAGATATTCGGAAGGTAAGCTGATATTCACATTGGGAGAAAACACCATGGAGGATATCAAGCATTTTGCGGCTATTCAAATTGAATTGGGGTCGCAAAATTATGAAGACATCTATGTGAATATAACCATTCATCGAACCGCAAAAGCAGACCGCGAGGATACCCCGGATCCGGATGCCTTTGACATGACCTTTACCGTCAGCGGCAACGATCTGGCGGCGCAGATCACCACAGATCGCACTGACGTGGAGTTCAGATTTGATGGAACGGACTGGGGGCAGACCAAATCCACCGGAGTCGGTCACAACGGGAAGGTGACTGCACAGATCCGCTATGCGGAAACCGATGATTATAACGCAAGCCCCGCCGTATCGAAGACATGGAACTCCGGTCACGGCCCGCTGAACCGCCACGACCGGGTGGAACCCACCTGTCAGGCAGAGGGCAGCATCGAATACTGGACCTGCGACGTCTGCGGACTGTATTTTGCATCCGCAGACGGAAGCAAGAGCATAACAGCGACAGAGATCGTTCTTCCGAAGACGGATCATAGCTGGGCAGAAGGATATCTGTCCGATATGACCGGACACTGGCATAAGTGTGGTGTCTGTGGAATCACCAGCAATACGGAAAAGCATGCATCCGGTGGCGCGGCCACCACAGAACGGGCGGAGATCTGTACGATCTGCGGTTATGAGATCGCACCGAAGAAGCCTGCTGCCAGTAACGACGATGACGATGATGACGACGATGACAGCAGTCAGGCGTCCAATACGGACCAGAAGGCCACGGACGCGGCAACACCTCCCGCAGCCACGACAACGCCCGCCACACCCGGTGTGGTAAAGCCTTCTGTAATTCCCGTGCCCCCGACAACACCTGCTGCGGACGAAAACCGTAAGGAAGATGCGGCAAAGCCCTCCGGGGAGGCACAGGACACGCAGGAATCGAGTGGAGAAGCACCGCAGGAGGAGCGGATAGATTCCATGACCGCCCAGACTTCCGGCTCTCAGGAATCCGGCACAGAGCAGATAACGGAGACCTCCGGTAAGGGAACGAACGCAGGCCGCGTGGCGGCAGCGGCAGCAGCCGGAGCCGTAGTGGTCGGCGGTGGCGGCGCAGCTGTCTACGTGACCATGATCAAAGGAAAGTTTAAATTCAAATAACGTATGATAAGATGATAAGCGAACCTCAGAGGCCCGGTGCTTCTGAGGTTTGTTTTGCCATAGGGGAGAAATCTGCCGGAAATTACAACAAACTATTTTCAGATGAAAATAAATGTATTAAAATAGAAATAAGTATTGGCAGAACGAAGACAGTTTTGCATAGTTACAGCAAACGCAAGAGAAAATAATGAAATATAGAAACGGAGGATCCTACGATGAAGAGAATCGGAATGTTGACGAGCGGTGGTGACTGTCAGGCATTGAACGCAGCCATGAGAGGCGTGGTGAAGACCCTGGCGAACGGCAAGGAAGAGGTTGAAATCTATGGTTTTCTGGACGGTTACAGAGGACTGATTTACGGTAATTTCCGCATGCTGACAGACAAGGATTTCTCCGGCATCCTTACCAAGGGCGGCACGATCCTGGGAACCTCCCGTACCCCCTTCAAGACGATCCAGGATCCGGATCCCAACGGACTGAATAAAGTCGAAGCCATGAAGCAGAACTATTACAAGCTGCAGTTGGACTGCCTTGTAATTCTCGGTGGCAACGGCACTCACAAGACGGCTAACCTGTTGCGGAAAGAGGGACTGAACATCGTGACCCTGCCCAAGACCATCGACAATGATCTGTGGGGCACCGATATGACCTTCGGTTTCCAGAGTGCGGTGGATATTGCAACGGATGCCATCGACTGCATCCATACCACAGCAGCTTCTCACGGCAGAGTATTTATCGTGGAAGTTATGGGACATAAAGTAGGGTGGCTGACCCTGAATGCCGGAATGGCAGGCGGTGCGGACATCATCCTGCTCCCGGAGATCCCTTATGATATCGATAAGGTGATCGAGAAGATCGAAGACAGGGACAAAAAGGGCTGCCGTTTTACCATTATCGCTGTGGCTGAGGGTGCGATTTCCAAGGAAGATGCTGCCCTGACCAAAAAAGATTACAAGAAAAAGATGGAAAAATATCCGTTCCCTTCCGTATCCTACGAGGTGGCTGCACAGCTCCAGGAGAAGACCGGCAGAGAAGTACGTGTCACCGTACCCGGCCATATGCAGAGAGGCGGAAGCCCCTGCCCTTATGACAGAGTATTCGCCAGCCGTCTGGGCTCCGAGGCAGGCAAGCTGATCCTGGATAATCAGTATGGATTCATGGTAGGTTACAAGAACCGTGAGATCGTAAGAGTTCCGTTAGAGGATGTAGCGGGCAAGTTAAAGACCGTGGATCCCGATGCTACCATCGTACAGGAAGCGAAGCTGCTGGGCATCTGCTTCGGCGATTAAGACAGAAAATGAATGAGTAACTATTTTCGCCAAGCATCTGCTAATATTTGATGGCTCTGAATAGTTACAAGGAAGAGAGAAAAAACATGTCATATACAGCACTATACCGGAAATTCCGCCCGGACGCTTTTTCCGATGTCAAGGGTCAGGATCATATCGTGACGACATTGAAGAATCAGCTGCGGGCGAACCGGATCGGCCATGCGTACCTGTTTACCGGAACAAGAGGTACCGGTAAGACCACGGTGGCCAAGATTTTTGCGAAAACAGTGAACTGCGAACACCCCACAGAGGACGGCCCCTGTGGGGAATGCCGTATTTGTAAGGCAATCGCAGCAGGAGCCAGCATGAATGTCATCGAGATCGATGCGGCTTCCAACAACGGTGTGGACAATATCCGTGAGATCATCGACGAGGTATCCTATTCCCCCGCAGAGGGAAAATACAAGGTCTACATCATCGACGAGGTGCATATGCTCTCCCCCGGAGCTTTCAACGCATTGTTAAAAACGCTGGAAGAGCCGCCCTCTTATGTTATTTTTATTCTGGCGACCACAGAGGTGCACAAGATCCCCATTACGATCCTGTCCCGCTGCCAGAGATATGATTTTAAACGAATCTCCATTGATACCATCACGGATCGTATGAAGGAACTGATGGACACCGAGCAGGTACAGGTGGAGGACAGAGCTCTGCGCTACATTGCAAAAGTAGCGGACGGTTCTATGCGAGATGCCTTGAGCCTGTTGGATCAGTGTATTGCCTTCCATCTGGGCAAAGAACTGACCTACGATATGACCCTGGATGTGCTGGGGGCAGTGGATACGGAAGTGTTCAGCAGGTTGCTGCGCTTCGTTATGGACCGGAATGTGTTAGGCTGCATTGAACTGTTGGAAGAGATCGTCATGCAGGGCAGGGAGCTGGTACAGTTTGTCACGGACTTTACCTGGTATCTGCGGAATCTGATGTTGGTACAGACAGCGGATAATCTGGAGGATGTCATAGACATGTCTACGGACAATCTGGCGAATCTGAAGGAAGAAGCTTCCATGCTGTCCATGGACCAGATCATCCGCTATATTCATATTTTCTCCGAACTGTCCGGCCAGATCCGCTATGCGGCACAGAAACGTATTCTGGTAGAGATCGCGCTGATCAAGCTGTGCAAGCCGGAGATGGAGACGGATCAGGAGGCGGTCCTGGATAGAATCCGCCAGGTGGAGGAAAAGGTCGAGAACGGTATTGTAGTCACGGCGGCCCAGATGCCTGCCGGAGCTCCCGGAGCACAGGGAGTGCCGCAGGCCGGTGTGGCAAAGCCGAAGCCACAGTTGCCGAAGGCGGTCCCCGAGGATATCCAGGAGATCGTACGGAAATGGCCGGCCATCGTTGGAAATGCCGAGAATCCCATGAAGATGTATCTGAAAAACGCCCGATTAAGTCTGGGTGGAGACAACAAGCTCATGGTGGTGTTGGAGGACGGACTGGCTTCCGATTATTTCAAAGGAGAAGCTCACGAGCAGAACAAGCAGCAGCTGGAAATGCTGTTGTCCGATTTTTCCAGCAAAGAGATTGAAGTGACGATCCAGACGGTGGAAAGCAGCAGAGAATTCGAAGACAACTATGTGGATCTCAGTAAGGTCATCAACATGGAGATCGATGAGGAAGAGTGATCCTGCGTGAATTTGGGATTGCGGCAGACTTGCAGATAAGGTAAGATAGAATAATAACTCAATTATAAATAATATGGAGGAAACAGCAACATGGCAAAAAGAGGTGGATTTCCCGGAGGCGCAATGCCCGGAAATATGAATAATCTGATGAAGCAGGCACAGAGAATGCAGCGTCAGATGGAAGAAGGACAGAAGGAACTGGAGACCAAGGAGTTCACTGCATCTGCAGGCGGCGGAGCTGTGGAAGTGACCATCAACGGTAAAAAAGAGATCACATCCATCAAGCTGGCAGAGGAGATCGTGGATCCCGAGGATATCGAGACTCTGCAGGATGCTATCGTGGCAGCAGCAAACGAAGCACTGCGCAAGGCGGATGAAGCCAATGCAGAGCTTATGGGCAAAATGACCGGCGGCCTGGGAGGATTTCCTTTCTAATGGAACTCTACAGCGGACAGATCAATAAATTAATAGAAGAACTGGCAGCCCTTCCGGGGATTGGCAGTAAGTCCGCACAGCGACTGGCTTTTCATCTGATCAATATGCCGAAGGAACGCGTGGACAGGCTGGCAAACGTCATGATCGAAGCCAGAGCCAATGTCCGCTATTGCAAGGAATGCTATACTCTGACGGATAAGGAACTCTGTCCGGTGTGTGCGAATCCCAGACGGGATCATCGTACCATTATGGTGGTGGAGAACACCAGAGATCTGGCGGCTTATGAGAAGACCGGCAAATATGAGGGCGTGTACCATGTACTGCATGGTGCCATTTCCCCGATGCTGGGTGTGGGACCGGGTGATATCAAGCTGAAGGAACTGATGGAACGCTTACAGGGGGATGTGGAGGAGGTCATTATCGCAACCAACTCCAGTCTGGAAGGTGAGACCACGGCAATGTATATCAGCAAGCTTATCAAGCCCACAGGAATCAAGGTGACGAGAATCGCCAGTGGTGTCCCTGTAGGGGGAGATCTGGAATATATTGATGAGGTAACATTACTCCGCGCTTTAGAGGGCAGAGTGGAATTATAGTTAAAAGAGGGAGGACAAGACAATGGCAGTAATAAAAAGTTTATTTGGGAAAAGTGCGGAAGGGAAAGAGATATCTCTGTATACCCTGAGTAATGATAAAGGGATGAAAGCAGAGATAACGGATCTGGGCGCAACTCTGGTGAGGGTACTGGTGCCGGATGCAGCAGGCAGGGTGGACGATCTGGTGCTGGGATTTGACAACGGTGAGAGCTATTACGGCAACGACAGCTTTTTCGGCACGGTGATCGGCCCCTGTGCAAACCGTACCGGCGGTGCAGAATATACGCTGGATGGCGTTACTTATCAGCTGGACAAAAATGACGGTGCCAACAATTTACATACTCATAAGCAGCTGGGCTTCCATAAGAGACTCTGGGATGCGGAGATGGGAGAGAACAGCGTGACATTTTCTCTGGAGGATGAGGATGGACATCTGGGATTCCCCGGCAATAAGAAGGTATCCGTAACCTACTCTCTGAGTGAAGAGAATGAGCTGACCCTGCATTACCATGCTTTCAGTGACAAGAAGACCATTATCAACCTGACCAACCATTCCTATTTCAATCTGGACGGTCACGGTGCAGGCAGCATTGAAGAGCATGAACTGTGGCTGAGAGCCTCTCACTTTACTCCGGTGGCAGCAGGATCGATCCCTACCGGTGAGATTCGTGCGGTAGCAGGCACACCCATGGATTTTACACAGCCCAAGAAGATCGGCAGAGACATCCGGGAAGATTATGAGCAGTTACTCTTGACCGGAGGCTATGACCATAATTTCGTGATCGATGGATGGAACGATGACGGTACATTACGGCATATTGCCACAGTAAAGGGCCCGAAGAGCGGCAGAGTAATGAAGGCATACACCACCCTGCCAGGAGTGCAGTTTTATGCAGGCAATTTTATTGATGTACAGCCCGGAAAAGATGGGGTGACCTACGGCAACCGCTGCGGTTTTGCATTGGAGACCCAGTATTTCCCGGATACCATTCATCATGAGAATTTCCCCTCCTATGTATTTGGCGGGGAGAACGGCAGAGAATACGATTCTGTTACCGTATATAAGTTTGAAGCATAGCTAAGAATACATAGAATATGGTGCAAACTTTGTCGAACTGTTTTTGAAGAGGTGCGACAAAGAACGCTAAAATACCTCCTGTGCGGATGCTATAGTTAGTGATAACTGATAGAAACGGCATGGGAGGTGTTTTTTGTATGGAATTACCGAAGAACATAACGCAGATCGGAGAGGCGGACAAGCACTGCAGAATCTATGTGGAAGATTATGTGGTATCTTACATAAAACAAATGAATGGAATGGCACAGAACAAGGATATTGCCATAGCATTATACGGCAGGAAGACAGCAGAGGACGGTGTGGCATATCTATTCGCCTATGGCTCCGCAAAGCTGAATTTCCTGCAGAAGCCGGTGCGGCACCTGTCCCAGGCGCAGGAACAGGAGATTGAGAAGCTGCGGAGAAAGTATTTTTCGGAAATGACCTTTTTAGGCTACCAGATACTGAATGGCGAGATGGTGGAAGGCTTCCAGATCTGCGAACAGGAGATCTGCCGTTATGTGTCGGGGTATGCGCAGTTCTATGAGAAGAATGACAGTATGCTGGCATATATGCTGGAGAACCGGGGCGAAGAGGCGGCACCGGAGAAGGTGGATCAGGAAAAATACGAAGTGGTGAAGAAACGGCAGGAGGAACGCAGACAGAGACAGGAGAGCGGAAATGCCTTCCGTGCCGCCGGACATACGGAGAATGCGCCTGTGGAATATCGCAGAGCGGTAGAGAACAGACGCAGGGAACCGGATAATATTATACCCATGCCAACGACCGGACTGCGTCGGATGAAAATGGCGGCTGCCGGTGTCTTTGTTCTGCTCTGCGTGATGGCATTGGCATTGATGCGGCAGGAAAGCACCGGAGAATCCCTGGGGGAGACAGCCAGGCAGGCCATGAGCAACCTGATGGAGCAGAAACTGCCGGATGCGGTGGAGGAACAGAGCCAGATCAGCACGCTGGTGGCGGAGGACAAGTTGGAGGATGCTCTGCGACAGGAAAATGCTGCGGCGGGAAATACTACTGGGGCTGCAGCAGAGACAGCGATGCCGGAAGGCACGGAAAATGCATCAATGGATGGAACGGGAAACAGTGCTGTAGATCCGACGGAAGAAAATACGGGCAGTGTAGCGGATGGAACCTCTGCGGACAGCAATGTCACAAAAAATACGACAGATGTGACGGAGGCAACAGAACAGAACACGACACAGGAAACAATACAGGATGTGACACAGACGGCAGAACCTGCAGTGGCAGAGACTCCTACAGTGGAGGCGGTTGCTCAACCCACACATTATACTATCCAGAGAGGGGACACACTGATCGGTATTTCTCTGCGGAACTACGGCAGCAACAGTAAGGTATCTGAGATCTGTTCCCTGAATGGTATCACTGACCCGGATGATATCAAGATCGGTCAGGAAATCCTTCTCCCGTAAAAAACTTATTTTCAAAAAGGGGAAGTGTGTTATACTGTAACTACATGAGCAAAAAGCAGACTGCGCCGCAGTAATTTTGCGAATGCGATTCTTAATAGTTACGATAATACATAAGGAAACAGATACATGGCAGCAGATATCAAGAATTATCTGAAGGAAAAAGAAAAGCGGCAAAAGAGTCAGGATGACTATAAGAAAAAGATCCGTAAACACCGGCTGAAAATCGTGTACCGGGTGCTGTTGGTGGTGGCGGCTTTGGGAGCGGCACTTGCTCTTGTGGTGGTACAGGCAAAGAGACATATCTATACGGGATATGACACCGTATCTTCCATTAGCCGGGAGGTCTCATCGGATGCCACAGACATACGGTTGAAAAACAGTATTCTTACATATAGTAAAGACGGCGCTCACTGTACGGATGCCAAGGGAAATGTAAAGTGGAATCAGACTTATGTGATCCAGGATGTGAAGATCGCTACTTGTGGCGATGTGGCAGCTATCGGCAGTTATAACGGCCGTGAGATCTACGTGCAGAATACGGACAAGCAACTGGGAACTATTACAACGACCATGCCGATCCGAAATATCACAGTAGCGGAAACGGGAAGAGTGACAGCGGTGCTGGCAGACACGGATGTAGCCTGGATCATGACTTACGAAGCGGACGGGACCAACAGCTATACGGGACAGGCACATATGACGGACGGAGGGTATCCGGTATCCATCAGCCTGTCACCGGACGGAGAGCTTCTGGCAATCAGTTACCTGTATGTGGATGCAGGCGTAGTAAAAAGTAATGTGACATTCTACAATTTCGGACCGGTGGGCGAGAATCAGAGCGATTATATGGTCAGCGCATATTCTTATTCCGACCTGGTCGTGCCGAAAGTACAGTTTATGAATAATGATACAGCGTTTGCAGTAGGAGACAGCCGCCTTATGATCTATTCGGGTACCCAGAAGCCTGTGACGGCGGGAGAATACCTGTATGACGACGAGATCCAGTCGGTTTTCTACAGTGATAAATATGTAGGACTGGTGTTCCTTTCGGACCAGGCGGAGACCAAGTACCGCATGGATGTGTACAATACTTCGGCGGCAAAGGTGGGCAGCTACTATTTTGATGTGGATTATACGGATATTTTCTTCGGGGATGATGACATGGTGATCTACAACGAATCGGAGTGCCAGATCTTTACAACGGACGGTGTGGAAAAATACCATGGCAGCTTCGGTAAGAGTGCCCGGCTTCTGCTTCCTGCAGGAGGTTCCTACAAATATTATCTGGTGACAGATAGTACAATAGATACGATACAGTTAAAATAAAGGAGTATACCAATGAATCTGAATTTATTACTGGTCATCATGGCGGTAGTATTGATCTGCATGGTGATGGACGGCTACAAGAAGGGAATGGTAAAATCCCTGATCTCTCTGATCTCCCTGCTGATTACCTGTGTGGTGCTGTTCCTGATCGGGAATGGTCTGAGCAGTTACTTTGATGGAAAGATATTCAATGTGATCCTGACAATACTGTTGCTGGCGGCGATCGGTTTGGTGCATCATCTTCTTAATATCGTATTTTTCTCGGCAAAGATGATCGTGAAACTACCTATAGTACATAGCCTGGACAAATTACTAGGTATTGTGGTTGGAATCTTAGAAACTGTTCTAATTGTTTGGACAATATACGCATTTAATATCTTCAGAGACCTGGGAACCCTGGGCCAGGTGATCGTAGATTATACCAGAGACAGCAGAATACTTACATGTTTGTATGAAAATAACTATCTGGCATATCTGGTGGAACAGCTCGGACAAAAGCTTCCGTTCTTTGTAAAATAGTAAAAAACAGAATAGAAACATGGCAAAAATCCCCTGTTTATGCGGAATTGACGTAGCAGGGGATAATTTGTGCAAAAAATTCAAAAAATAGTGTTGACAAGTACACTAGCGGATGATATACTCAGATTCGTTGTTGAGGCAACGCCGAGACAACACAACAGCTCGAAAGAAACTTGAAAAGATTTCAAAAAAGTTGTTGACAAAGTCTGACAGATATGTTAACATAAATACCTGTCACGGAAAACAAAGTTTTCCAAGACGAAAAAGATTTCAAAAAAAGTTGTTGACAAACGAAAGCGGTTATGATAAAATCTGTCTCTTATACACATCTCCGAGCCCACG
>ERZ1027074.434-NODE-434-length-19628-cov-6.514331_pt1 | contig 19628 bp, 14 predicted proteins | sample MGYA00519417_ERZ1027074 | MGnify/ENA primary metagenome ERZ1027074 (study PRJEB26926, sample SAMN06164770) | human gut metagenome | biome: ENVO:00009003; feature: ENVO:2100002; material: ENVO:00002003 | host: Homo sapiens | place: USA | collected 2012 ...
TCTCGTGGGCTCGGAGATGTGTATAAGAGACAGCTGCGTTACTGCCATCAATGCAATGTTTAACACGCTCTACTATACTATCCAAAGAATCCGACTCTATCAGTGGCAACTTCCTAAGATATCCAGATTCAAATCCCATCGAAGGTGAGAGAATCTTTAACAGTGAAGCGGCTATTTTGGAGTTCATAAATCCAAGTAAATAGTATTTTGTCTTTTCATTATTGCAAAACAGTCCATATCCACTGTTAGAATACAAAAATCCTACCGGGCAAAATCTAAATGAGGTCTTCTCTGTTCCAATAACAGTCCAAGTCAATGCAGAACTGAATATATAATCCAGATTATAGTTATGTGAACGTATCCTACCCGTCTTTTCATCTTTGAAATTCTGAATTTCAAACCCATCATTTTCCCAGTTTACTACTGTATCATTATTGCCGTACCATTTTCTCTGTTCCCCTCCCTTAGCAAACGGGAACCATTTCTTTCGGCTCTCAACAGCTTCTTTTCTTGACGAGATATTAATTCCAAATTTGTTACGGTTCACCTCAAACCAAAGTCGAATGAATCTATCATTATTTGCGGTTGCCATACCAACGCGAGGTTCCGAAACATCACCAACTAAATGTGACTTTTTAAATGCCGACAAAACAACATCTGACGCCCAGTATGCAGTATAAGGTGTCCCTTGAATTTCTCTTAGTTGTTCATTTGTTTTATTAAAACGGTGTTCACCAGAAATAAACATAGCAGCTTTTGCTGCTTCATTTTTTCCGCCAACTAATTGAACAAAGGTGCTATTATAATTTGAGAAAAAGTCATTGCAGAACACAAAGCTGCTTGTCTGAACAACTTCCCCATTTATCTCATCAAATGCATGTGGTCCTAAATGTGCCAAATTTATCAGTTCTTTGTTTAATAGTTTATCGCGTAAATTCTCATAGCTTGCAAGAAACATCCATGCATGTTGTGTTATCATCGCTTGATAACCACTCACTCGCGTCATCAAACCACATCGTTCAATAAAGACAGCAAAGAGATCTACTTTACTATCAGGATAATTTGCTTTAACAAAGTCATTCACTTTAGGGCTTAAATTACTTATAGCTGCATACGGTGGATTCGTAATGGTCACCCAATATTTCCGTGCCATCGTCTCACCAATGTCAACAAGCCGATTCAGCTGCTCGGCAGTATCTTCCACGCCCACGCTATCCATGCTGATCTGACCTGCGGTATCTTCTGCTGCCACAAACCGACGCAGCAAATCCCAGTTATAGCTCTCCACATTCAGGATAGAGCCATACTCCTTGGCATCGGTCAGAGTGTCCAGCAAACCTTCCAGCTGCATCTTGGCGGCGTTCTTCTCAATATCGTCCATGCCCGCGCCGAAATATTTCAGGTGCGCACGGTTGATGCTGTTGCTCTCCTGAATGGCATAGACATGGCAGCTGTTTTCACCGTTCAAAATACGGCGGTTGTACTGCCGTGCTTTCATCATCACGGCAAAGTACGCCAGCTGATAGGCACGATCATCAATGTCCAGACCGTAAATGTTGTGTTCCAGAATGCTCTTTGCGGCATCACGCTGGCTGTAGCCGGCACTCTCGTAAATCTGCATCAGCACATCAAAAGCATATACCAGGATATGACCGGAACCCATGCAGGGGTCGATGAGCTTTATATCCTCCGGGTTCATGGCAGCGTACTCTTTACGAATTTCCGAGAGTTTTGCCTGCACCTCCGGCTCCTGCTGTGCTTCTTCCAGATAGTATTTCCAGTTTTCTTTCAGGTCGCATTCCGGGTGTCCTTCCACCCACAGACGGCCAAGGCTGTTCTCCACCATGTAGCGAACGATCCAGTCCGGGGTGAACAGCTGGGTTACGGCAGGGATTTCCTCTTTGGTGATCTTACCGTTCTTTGCAAAGGCAGCCGCTTTCGGTTCAGTGTTGTAATACTGGTACAGCCAGCCGATGATCTCTACCTGACCACCGCGCTCGATGTTGAAGTCATCCTCCGGGATATCGTGAATCAGATGATAGACCACGCCATCCTGGTCAATAACGGACAAGCTGAGCAGCAGCTCAGTGTAGTTCTTTGTCTTTTCAAACAGAGCAGGCAGAATCTCGTTCAGGGCATTGCACTGTTTCAGGAACAGGATGCGGAACACTTCGTCCAGCTTATTGTCCTGCTTCAGCTGGAAAATCAGAGCTTCTTCCTCCGCAGTAAAGGGCAGCTCTGCGTCAAACGGCGTTGTGACCAGATCCGGCTCCAGCTTTCCGCTCTCGGAAGAAAGCACCCTGATATGGGAAGGCAGATAGTCATTTACCTCCATGAAACGGATGGCGATCAGGCGGTTAAACCATGTATAGGCAACCTCCTCGATCACATACTGATATGCGGTTTTGTAGTCGGTATCCTTTTCCTTCTGCTGGATGACCTCTATCAGCTTGTCACGCTGCCGCACGGCCTCGCCGGAAATCGAATACGGTTCTGCGGTGCCGATATCGAAGAACTGAGTGCCGCCGAAGCTCTGCGGCAATGGCTTTGCAATGCCGTCCTCCGTAATACCGATCAGGCGGGCATCATAGCTGACATCTGCAATCAGCTTATTCCGCGCCCAGATCGCAAAATTCTTTATGGCTGTCTTGTTCATGGAGCCAATCCTCCTGTCATTTATAGTTCAATGTTGACGATGGTATCTTCGTCCATCTCTTTCAGCAGGTTTTCGCGCAATGCAGCAAGGTATTTATCAACATCATCCTTGCTCTCCAGCCGCCACGATGCAGTCTTGGCAACCGTCTTGATGGAAACATTCTTCGTGGTGCGCACCTTATATACCGGCTGCGGTTCTGCCACCTTTTCTGCCGGTTTCACGGTCTCGCCGCGTTTTTTCGCCTCTTCTTCCTGACGCTTGCGCTCTGCCTCGGCCTTTGCCGCTGCCTCCTTCGCAAGGCGAATGTCCTCTGCGTTCATCTCGTTGAGCAGGCGCAGCTTCAGTGCCTCCGCCTTATCTGCATAACTGCGCAGAGTGGAAACATTGTTGCAGTGCTCCGCACCATCCATTTTTTCCCGCACTACTTCATACACAAAATCAAAGAACAGCGTGTCATGCAAAAGAGCCGCAGTCAGCACAAATAATTTTTGTGTAGCAAGATCACTGCTCAGAAAGATTGGATAAAAGCTTTCATCTAATGTCTTGATACGGGCTGTTACGGTAGAATAAATCTGCTGCGCTCGTAGTTTTGTCGGTGCACCATAGATGTTTGTCTCTTCATTCAACTTTTTAATATCTGCAAAGCTCTTACCCTCGCTCAAAAGCTGCACGGTTTTCCGAAATTCCATGAACCAGAACGAAAATTTCACGGCTCCAGCACTATACGGTTTTCTTTCCATCTTCGTTCTCTCCATTTCCGGATTTTGTTTTAATGTATCTGCCGCTTTTGATTCTGGCATCCTTCGGCTTTTCGGCGTTAATAGGAATGACCCACTGATGGCCTAAACGCTCGGCACCATCAATTCGCCCTTCTGTGCATAATGTCTGTACTCTCCTTGTGCAGATGCCCCATTTTTCAGAAGCCTGCTTAATCGTCATGAAATCCATACGGAACCTCTTTTTCGATGTCTAAAGTCACTCGCAGCAAGTTAAAATTTCTCATTTATATTCTACTCCAAGAAACGAACAAAATCAATCGAAAGTTCTTCCAAATTTTGAACGATTTTTTAGAATCCACTCTTCTGCAAGCAGGGCTTTCGTGACACGAAAGCGATTTTCTGCTTGTTGGGGAAACTCCCCAATCCCCATAGAACGCTGCCTGCGGCATCGAGCTGCGCATCCGTTCCGGATGCTTTAACGGCAGTTCCTGCCAAAGAAAAAAAGCCCGGTGCAGCATGAGCATAACACTCACACTGCACCGGGCTTTCCATCATCTGCTATTCTGTCTATTTTCTTCTTCCTGCCGCACTTCCTGCTCATGCAGCTGCTCTTTCTTCTGTTCGTCCTCTTTAAGGATTTCCTGCACAATCTTCTGCGCCACGAGCCAATCCTGCATTTCCGATTTGGTCTTGCGGTACTCTGCATAGGAGCTTTTCTTTCGTTCCAGGAGCATCGCATACTCTGCGTTCAGCTCGCTGATGCGTGGAAGCTTTTTGTCAGAACCGTTCTCTTTCTTATAGGCATCAAACGCCTTTTTTGCTGCGCTGCGCAAGGCCAGCATATCCCGATGGGCTTCATAGAACTCCCGATTGTAGCCGGATGCCTTATACGCAGCAAAAACATCTTTTGTCTTAGCATAATTGATTAGATGCTTCCGCAGCACCGATACTTCCGACATCCGTGCCTCATCTGCCTTTACAGATTCCAGCAGCGCATCACTTTTTTCAGAAATTCCATCTGCCTTTTCTTTCAGCTCTGCATAGCTCTTAATTCCATGCTCTTCCATGAACATCATAGCTTTCGCCATCTGCTTCAGATTAAAGACTTTCGCCCAGCGCGCATATCCCGCGCCTTTGCCCGCCTGCATTTTGGCACGGACATCAATCAGGAACGACAGCTCTGCCTTCTGATGCACCTGCATCGACCGTGCGCTTGTGCGGGTTTTCTCTACAAATTTGCTTTTATGAACTGCATTCCCGGCAATCACTTCGCAGAGTTCTTCAATCGAATATCCTTTGCCAAGAGAGCGGAAACGAGCAAATCTGGCGTGGCCTTTTCCCCGCAGTGCAGGCTGTTTTCCATCTTTATACTCATACCCTACATCCTGCAAAATTCCAATCAGTTCCCGATAACTTCTCGGTTTTCTTTCCAATGCCGCATCAATGGCCTCGCAGATTTCATCCCGCTGCGATTTTTTCTCCGGGTATTCCGTTCTCTTCTGCCGCTCTCCATAGGGTTTCCGGATAATGACCGACAACCGATGTTCCAGGCAGACGATATCACTGAGCCTTGCCAGCGCAAGACCGGATAAGCGAAAATCTCGGAATTTTCTGGTGCAGTCTAATGTAGTCGAATTAAAAATAATATGGTTATGAATGTGCGCACGATCAACATGGGTAGCCACGATAAATGCATGTTTTCCCTTTGTGAATCGCATGGCCGTCTCATACCCGACCTTGTTTGCCTCCTCTGGTGTGATTTCTCCTGGCTTAAAGGATTGCCGAATCTGATATGCAATCACATCATGCGCCTGGGTTCTACCGGTAATATGCTCATACTGCCGTTTGGAAAGCAGAAATTCTTCATCACAGGTCTTTGCATCACAGGCATACGCGCTGATATATTTTCCATCTTCCGTCTTTGCTGCATTCTCAGAATAATCAGTACGGTCAGCCAGACACTGCGCTACCGTCTTTCCTTTATTGATATGCAGCGCAATTAGTCTTGTAGCCGCCATTTTCATATTCCTCCATCTAAAAAGAGCTACCCGAAGGCAGCTCTTACCAATCTACTATTCTCATTTTAACATCAGTTCCCGGTCATAAGCTCCCTGCAAATAAACGGCCTGCTTGATGATTTCTTCCATATCGAAATAGACACACATGATGCTTTCGTACAGCTTCCACACTTTAGATTCGCTGCCGCCCACCATTTCCATCAGCTGGTCTTCTATCTTCGATTGCTCAGACTGTTTTTCCTGATAAGCTGCCTCATCCACAAAATGATTCTCTCCATCTGTTTCCTCGTACCGTAAATCATAATAATCTTTCATAAACTGAATATCCATCTAATCCCTCCTGAACTCAAATTGTCAAAACATCCTCCACACACTCGCACAGCCGTTCCATTAGTTCCATGATGCCGCCCGCTCCAACCGCAGCTGCGAACAGTCCCATCTCAATCAGGGTCAGCAAGAACACATCCGTCCAGCTCGCCCGAACCACAGAATAAATGCCGCAGCCAAGAACGAAAAGCATAACCGGCGAAAGTGCCCACAGGGATAGCTGCATCAGCAGATTCCAGATAAAGCATAGAAATCGCAGCAGAAACGCAACCGGCAGCAAGAGGATTTTCAGCACCAGCTTCAACAAAAAACATACGATCTTCATGGATTTCACCCCTTCGTTTTTCTTTTCATCTTCATTTTACTGTACCCGCTTGCCAAACACCACGATGTCAATAGGGAGACCCGCAAAAATATGTAACGGCACAGACAGTTTCATCTGTGCCATGTGCTGTAAAAATCCCGCACGTTTGCGCTGTCAGCGAATACCGGAAAGCCTCTTCAGGATCAGCTTCTGCATCTCCCAGAGTTCATCCAGCCGCTTCTGCAAATCCCGGATATCCTCCGCATAGATGCTTCCAGATTCATTGGCGCGTTTTGCGTACTGGTTCAGGTTGTTGCTGCATCGGCGAAGAAGTGTGGATACCTGCGCCACATCCGACAAATCAAGATTTACGCAGTACCCGTCCATCGCCATTTTTCTCATATAGGCACCGGTATTCCGAATCCCCAATTCTTTCTGCTTTTCACGAATCCTCGCCAGCTCTTCCGGATTTACCCGGACATTGATCCAGTGTTCCCGAACACTCATAGTGCCACCTCCTCATCATTTCGATGTGTCATCGGCGGAATGCGCCCTGCACGGTCACGCAGCTCTGCCAGGACAGACGGCTTTTCCGTTGTTTTCTCACGGTCAGGGTCATCCTTTCCACGGTCATCCATATTCAAAAGTGCGTCCAGTTCTGCCAGTCTTACACTCTTTTCTGCCAGTTCCGTCTCTTGCGGGAACGGCTTGCCAAGCTCGGCCTGCGCCGCTTCCTGTTGGCTTCTAAGACTGTCCAACTGCTGTTCTGCCTTTTCCAGCCTTGCAGGAATCCCGGCAAGAGCATTGTCCAGACGCTGGATATTGCCCGCAGCACTGGTGCCGATGGGCACTCGGTGGGTCATCTCGCCTTTCAGCAGCACCTGATACTCTTTCTGGAAGCTGTCAAATGACAACTCCATCTTGAAACCGCGATAGCTGCCAAGCGGCACTGGCTCCAAACTCTGATTGGTTTTACAGATTGCGAGGATTGCTTCACCGGCCTCGGCTTTTTCAGTAAATCGCGTGTCCTTCACATCCATACCGCAGAACCCTTCTTCCGGCAACGGATGTGCCGCCACTGTCCGGATATCCGACTGAAAGCCCTTGATGAAACCCTGCGTCTTCTCAATCTCTGCAGGAAAATATTTCATCAGCTTATCCTCCAATCGGTACTGCTGACTCTGATGATCCGCTTTCAGCACTTTCAGCCTTGCAACATCTACATCCAAATCCATTTTCTCCTTGATCTGCGGGTCTCCTGCACAAAGTGCCTTGATCTCCGCATAGGAAAGTGCCTGCTCATCCACATCATCACAGGAACGTACCGGAGATTTGCTGGTCATGATCTGACTGATAAACTTCTGCTTATTCTCCAGTGTCTGATAGAGGTAGGCATCAAAAGTTCCTTCCGTCACATACTGATAAACCTGCACTTCTTTGTTTCGATTTCCCTGACGGATGATACGACCATTTCGCTGGGTCATATCAGCAGGCCGCCAGCCCACATCCAGATGATGCACGGCCACCAGCCTGTCCTGCACGTTCGTGCCTGCGCCCATCTTCTGCGTCGAACCTAACAACACCCGAACCTGTCCGGTACGAACTTTGGCAAACAAATCTTTCTTTTTTGCCTCGGTATCAGCATCATGGATAAATGTGATTTCTTCTTCCGGTACGCCGGACTGGATGAGTTTAGTGCGGATATCCTCATAGACATTGAAGGTTCCATCGTTTTTCGGTGTGCTGAGGTCGCAGAACAGCAGCTGGGTCAGCTTATCCGACTGTCCTTCCTCATAAATACGAAGCACATTCCGCACACAGGCGTTGAGCTTACTGTTGGGGGCATCCGGCAGGAGCGGATTCATCAGCCGCTGATCCAGCCCCAGCTTTCTGCCATCCGATGTGATTTTCAGCATGTTATCGACCGACGGGTCTACCACGCCGGAATGCACAGCCGCCGCCCGTTCCGAAAGCTCCGCCACCATCGCCTGCTGATGCTCCGAGGGCTGCACCACCACGGTTTCAAATTTTGCCTCCGGCACCGGCAGATGCAGCTGATCGGAAGTCTTGATATCTGCCACTTCCTTGAACATATTCATCAGCTCCGGCAGGTTGAAGAACTTTGCAAATCTTGTTCTTGCCCGGTATCCGGTTCCTTCCGGTGCCAGCTCAATGGCCGTGGTGGTCTCACCAAAGGTAGAAGCCCAGCTGTCGAAATGGGTCAGCCCTTTCTGCTGCAACGTGCCGTACTGGAGATACCGCATCATAGTGTAAAGTTCCGTCATGCTGTTACTGACCGGGGTGCCGGTCGCAAAAATGATGCCGCGCCCGCCTGTCAGCTCGTCCATATACTGGCACTTCATAAACATATCCGAAGATTTCTGCGCTTCCGATGTGGATAAGCCTGCGACATTGCGCATTTTTGTGTAGAGGAACAGGTTCTTGAATGCGTGCGCCTCGTCTACGAACAGCCGGTCTACGCCCAGCTGCTCAAAGGTAATCACATCGTCCTTTCGCTCAGTTGCCCGGAGTTTCTCCAATCTCGCCTCCAATCCTTTCCGGGTCTTTTCCATCTGTTTGATGGAGAAACGTTCGCCATTCTGGGATTTCATCTCAGCAATGGCGTTTTCGATTTCATCAATCTGGGCAGTCAAAATCCGCTCCTGCCGTTCTGCGGACACCGGAATTTTCTCAAACTGGGAATGCCCGATGATGACTGCATCGTAATCACCAGTAGCAATTCGTGCGCAGAACTTCTTTCTGCGGGCAGTTTCAAAGTCCTTTTTGCTTGCCACCAGCAATTTTGCACTCGGATACAGACGCAGAAACTCGTTTGCCCACTGAAGGGTCAAATGATTCGGAACGACAAACATGGATTTCTGGCACAGTCCCAGCCGTTTTGCCTCCATAGCAGAAGCGGCCATCTCGAAAGTCTTACCGGCACCCACTTCGTGGGCCAGCAGCGTATTGCCGCCGTACAGCACATGAGCAATGGCATTCTGCTGGTGTTCCCGCAGCCGGATTTCCGGATTCATGCCGCCAAAGCGGATATGAGAACCATCATACTCACGAGGACGGGTACTGTTGAACAGCTCGTTATACTTTTCCACAAGTTCCGCGCGGCGATAAGGGTCTTTCCACACCCAGTTCTGGAATGCATCCTTAATGGCCTGCTGTTTCTGCTGGGCGAGGGTGGTCTCCTTTTTATTCAGAACCCGCTTCTGCTTGCCGTCTGCATCCTCCACGGTATCGTAAATACGAATATCCCGCAGATTCAGCGTATCCTCCAGAATTCGGTAGGCATTGGCACGGCTGGTGCCGTAGGTCATATAGGCATGAACATCATTCCGGCTCGGTGTACTCTTACCAGTGATCTGCCACTCTGCCGTCATGGGAGAGAATTTCACTTCAATGTTCCGGCGCAGATAAAACGGCGGTTCAAAGGTTTCTTCCATAAACTGCTGGATATAATCCCGATTGACCCATGTGGCACCAAGGCGCACATCAATCTCCGATGCATCCAGGTCTTTCGGCTGCGCCTTTCTCAGATACTCCATGTTCACCGCAAAAGCAGGGTCAGAAGCCGCAGCCAGTTCTGCCACGCGGAGCTTTTCCCGGACATTGCCGGACAGATATTCATCAGCCGTCACCCAGCCGGTTTCCTCGCCGCCCTGCGTCATCGGGTCTTTGAAAATGACACCATGCAGTTCCTGCTGGATTTTTTCAAATTCTCCCGGTGTACCTAAAAGCTCCGACATATAGGGCAAATCCACTTTGCCGCGCTCTCCGATGGAGATTGCCAGAGCCTCTGCCGGAGTATCTACGCTGGTAACAGCCCGTTCCGGTCGAATCGTCCGTTTGGTGAACATATCCGCCTTGGATTCCAGCCTGCCGTTTTCATCTACATTTTCCAGAGAGCAGAGCAGATAATAAGACGAATCTTCCGAAAAAGCCTGCGCATTTGCACGGGAGTTGATAAGCCCGTATTGATCGGCGAATCGGTCATAGGCTACATTCAGTTCCCGCTGTTTCTGGGCAATCGCGTCCTCCGGATAATCGTTCAGCTGATAGTCGATCAGTTCCTGCACGATGGTGCGAAGTTCCACCATGCCCTTGATCCTGCCGGTGGCTGTCGCAGAAAGGTCAGCTTTCCGCATGATACTGTTCTCGCGGAAATAAACATCCCCGTCCACCACCGCATAGGAGAAGTTCTTTACATTGGGGTCTGCCGGAATGGTTTCGCCCTGCAAGGACAGTTCTTCCTCCGGTGCCAGCTCCTGCGCTTCATAGTGACCGCCGATATGCTGCACAGCCTCATGCAGCTGGTCTCCCAGATCCTCATCCGGAATCGGAATGACCGTACATTCTTCCTTGCCGTACTGGGTACTTTCCGTTGTAATCTCACCCAGCACCATTTCCGGGTGGTCAACAAAATAGCTGTTGAGGGTAATACCCTCCGATGTCAGCCCCAGATGCACCCAATCCGGTTCGATATCAATGGGATGGTCTCTCTTTTGCAGAAAAATGATATCCGACACTACATCTGTACCGGCATTGGCACGGAATGCGTTGTTGGGAAGTCGGATAGCTCCCAGCAATTCTGCCCGCTGCGCCAGATACTTTCGTGCGTCCGGATTCTTGGAATCCATCGTGTAGCGGCTGGTAACAAAGGCCACGATGCCACCGGGACGAACCTGATCCAATGCCTTGGCAAAGAAATAGTTGTGGATAGAAAATCCGAGTTTATCATAGGGCTTATCGCTGACACGGTAGTTGCCAAAGGGCACATTGCCCACGGCCAGATCATAGAAGTCGCGCCGGTCGGTGGTTTCAAAGCCTGCCACCTTGATTTCTGCCTGCGGATACAATTTCTGCGCAATGCGCCCGGTGATGGAATCCAGTTCCACACCATACAGTCTGCTTCCCAGCATGGAATCCGGCAGCATACCGAAGAAGTTGCCGACACCCATCGACGGTTCCAGAATATTGCCTTTCTCAAATCCCATACCGTCCAATGCCTCATAGATTGCACGGATCACGGTAGGGCTGGTGTAATGCGCATTCAGAGTCGAAGCCCTGGCTGCGGCATATTCTTCTTCCGTAAGAGCTGCTTTCAGCTCCTTATATTCGCCTGTCCAGGCAGTTTTCTCTGCGTCAAAGGCATCTGCCAGCCCACCCCAGCCGACATAATTGGCCAGCGTTTCCTGTTCTTCCGGTGTCGCATCCCTATGCTGATTTTCTAAGGCTTTCAGCGTGTAGATGGCATCCATGTTGGCACGGAATTTCTGCTTAGGACTGCCTTCGCCGAGGTGAAAGCTGTTGATGCGGTAGTTCTCCGCATGTTTTGCTTCATGCCCTGCCCGGAACGCTTCTTCTTTTCCAGAATTCAGATCAACCACCAGATTGTGCAGGTGAACATTTTCCTCATGCCCCAAAAGTCTTGCCAGATTTTCTTTGCTTTCCGAGCGGAAGATCGGATACACGGAATCCGGGTCCCGAAGTTCCACATCGAAAAGCCCGACTTTTTCAATCGTAAATGCCTTTCCGTCCAGATACAGCGTATCGCCGACACGATAATCTGGCTGCACCGGAGCTGCGGGTTCTGGCTGCACAGTTGCAGGCTCTTTTTCAGCCTCCATATTCCTGCCACGAATCTCCTGCAACGCCTCTGACGCACTCACATAATCGGCAAATGTCTGTACTTTTCCGTCTGAATATCCGTAATACTCTTCTTTGACATAATCCCAGATGGCAAACGCATCCTTAGAATCCGGGAAGTTCTCGCCGGTCATCGTGACTACAAACCGTTCATCCGGCGCATAGCCAGACTCTTTGGCAAGTTCTCTGGCGTGTTCCTGCATTTCCAGTACCAGAGGATCTGTCTCTGCGTGAGCCGATTCCTGTATTTCTTCGGATTCCACATCTGGGAATGGAATGTCCTGCTGCAAATTCTGCTTGCTCTGTTCAACATAGAGCCAGTCTTTTGCTTCCCGTTCCTGAACTTTTTCAATCAGCTGCTGGCGGTAGGTCTCTGCCTCCCATTCGCTGGTAAACTCCTCGCTGACACCATCCGGCTCTACATGAATGCCGTCCTGAATATCATCCCAGACCGCATAGCCAGCGTCTGTCTCCATCACGGTAAACCGCTGGGGTGCTGCCAGTTCACTCCGGGCATATACATCCGCAGCCGTATTCAGCAAGTTGTCCACATGCTCATTTCCGGTATCGTAGTGTTCCGGTGGTGTTGGCGGAAATACATGGGCGGCAGTCGGCATAGGAAGCGGTGCACCATATTCCTGCTCCAGCTTCCGATACTCTTCCATTTCCAGTGCGGTAAGATATTGACCATTTACCACAAGCCGGTCTAATCGCTTATCCACCGCCGACCATGTAAGTCGCACTTCCCGATCATGGCCATAATTGCGAAGCAGAATACCTTTTCCGTCATAATCTGCAAAACCACGACTGCCATCCATAAAGGTATAGCTGTGACCGCCAAGACCGTATTCCGCTTTCAGAAATGCAGCTCGTTCTTTCGCGTCCCCTTGCTGCTGATACAGCGCATAAATACGGATTTTTCCGCCCTCAAAATTAGAACCTGCTCGCAACATCCGGTCGATTTCATTCTCAGAAATGACAAAAGCGGAGGGCTTTTCGCTCTCCGCTTCTCTGGCTGCATTTTCTGCCGCCGCATCAATTTTCTGAATCTGCTCTGCCTCGGACTGAAACAGGCTCATAAAGTTTAGCTGTTGATAAGTTCCGTCAGAATGACTTCCTCTGCCTGCGCTTTCAGCATGTTCATGTGCTGCACCCAGGCCATTTGGTTCGATTTCTTGTCCGGTGCCGGATTCGCTTTCAGAAGCTCCGCCATCATCTGCTCCATCCGTGCGGTCGCGGTCTCCTGAATCTCCCACAGGTGCGGATACAGCTTCTCGGTCAGGATCAGGTGATTGTACAGCAGCGTGTTGTTCTCCTGCAGGAACGCTCTGCGCATCCTCCCGTACTTGCCCAGGGGCTTCTGTTCCTGCACCGACAACTGGATATCCGGAATCAGGTAATCGCCGTTCTTCGTGTAATTCAGCTCCATCATAGTTTTGGCTCCTTTCTGCCTGCTTGTCTTTTTCATAGGTTCGGATCGTGCGTTCAATTTCCCGGAAGATCTGGCTGGACATTTCGCTGACCGCAGTTCCCAGCACATTGGCGGCAGCCTGCGTATTAAAATCAAAAATGTCCAGAAAATCCTCGTGCTCAAAATAGTCATCTGCATTGCCCACCGTCCGGGTAAAGACGGAATATGCGATGCTGACAGCGGCAGCTCTCTTAAAGGAAGCTCCGATGTTGAGTTCATCATATCCTTCCAGATAGGAATCTGCAACGATGTCACTGATCTGCCTGCGATTTTCCTCCCAGTAATCCCTTGCAAGGCGTTCAGCCGCTTCCATGATATGATTTTCCAGAGACCCAGCACCGGCAGGAACATCAAATGCTACATCCAGTGCGCGAATGATTGGCTGCTCATGCTCCGCATTCATTTTCCAGAGCTGTACCGGTCGGGAATTCTTCCGTTCTCCGGTATCTGCCACATCAAATACATACCGCAGTTTCGGCTGCTCGCCGCGCATGTCCAAAAGAGCAATGCCCTTGGAGCCACGCTTCACATAGCGGTTCATCCGATCATTCCAGAGATCGTACTCTGCACAGGCCGTCGCTTCTGGCCTCTGCTTATAGATCATCAGCTGCTCCGCAAAGGGATACTTATAAAGCCGCGCGGATGTGGTCAGAAACGCTGTCCACTGTTCTTTGCTGCCAGTGATCTGTGCCGCAGCTTCCTGCGCCATCTGCATATAATAAGCCGTTTTCGTCATCATCTGTCTTTTTCCTCCTCTCCTTTATTCGTCCGGATACAAATCCAGTGCCTCATATTCTGCATCCGTCATCTCTGCCAGTTTTGCAAGCAGCGAGGCCGTCCACCTGCGCAGGTTTCTGTCTCTGCCCGTCAGACTTTTTTGCATCTTTTGAAGCTCTTCGATCAGCCCTGTCCGTGTGCCAGGGCTGTAAAGCATCATGAGCATCCATTCGTCATCCGTAAAACGCATTTATAACTCCTTTTCTTCGCAGCACCTGCGAGGCGGCGCAGGCGGCACAGCCTCCTGCTTTTCCTTCAGCTGGTCCAGAACCGATGCTTTCTCCACCGGTTCTTCCTTCTTTCCGTTATTGATTACGCCGTCAATCATGCCGTAATCGTCCTCCATCGCCATTTCTGCGGCTTTCAGGTAGTTCTCCGGTTTCAAAAATCCGGGCAGTTCCTGGAAGCCGATGGAATCCACATAGTGACAGCTTACAACACCATTCTGCCGTAAAGCCACGATGTCAGACACAGAAAGACTATGCCCAGTAAAATCATCAGGGCGGGAAACATTGAATTTCGCATACAGTTCCTCCAACATCGTATTCTGATCCTTGTAGGGAAGAAGCGGAGCCATATAAACCACCTCATAATGGTCAATATCCGGTTCCAGCCCCATCCGTTCCAGTTCGCGCATAGACGAAAAGCGTTCATATACCGTATCCTCGCTGCGGCGAAGCTGCAAAATCGCATACTGGTCGGTAGTACTGTCGAGAAATGCCATCATTCTTTCGTCCGGTGCCTGCGTTCCATGCACTTCATCCCATTTTTCAATTCTTGCCATCGTTCATTTCTCCCTTCTCCATAAACGGCAGGCCGTTTTCCTTTGCTTCCTGCCGCTGCTGTTCCCGCCGCTTTTCACTATAAGGCGGTCGGATACCGACGCAGCGTTTCGGAATCGTATAAGTGACCGACCCATGCTCCCGGTGCTCCAAAATAAACTGCTCCGGATACTGTTTTCGCAGTTCCCGAAGCTTCTTAATCAGGCGGCTGTCATGGGTATAAATGCTGGCGGTATCCAGTTCATTATCAAAATTGATGACGGTTTCCTGCTCTGCCTTCGTAAGCTTGTATTTCATCGCTCTGCCTCCTTCGCCTTGGCAGCTTTCACCGGCGTATCCGTTCTGGAAGACAAATCCGAGAGTTTACCCAGCACAGATTCCCGTCTGCTGATTTCCGCTTCCTCTGCACGATCACAAAGTTCATCATAGTCAATCCGCGTCATGGTGCGGCCACCGAACCCATAATCCGAAAGAATCTGGTCTCTGGCTGCATTCATGCTGATTTCCGGGTTGTCGATCTGTCCACCGTCAATTTCCGTAAAGTCCTTATGATATAAGGTATAGTCGTAACCGTCCTCACAGGTCTGAATGGCAAGAAAGCCCTTGCTTCCCAAATCCCATGCACTGCGTTCTTCCGTAATCAGCGGCTCCGGGCGGCATGTACCACCGCCGCGTTCCAGCATTTCTGCCAGCTGACAGATGTGCAAAACATCATACCCCAGGCGCAAATGATATTCGTCCATATATTCGCAGCGAGCTGAGAACTTCCGGTTCGGATACTCGATCTCCACTGCACTGCCATCCGGAATTTTGAACCGATCCTCGTAGTTGCTGGTGATAAACCGGATATTTTTAGCATTCTCCAGCTCAGGATCAGCCTTTTTCATCTGCCAGAGAACCTTTCTGCCGCCGCGTACCTGCTCCAGCATCTCCGGAGCTACCGGCGCAACGGCAAGACCGTCAAGCTGGGGAATCTTCTGAAGTGCTACCACCCTTGCGCTTTCTTCCAGCGTAGAAGACGGCTGTTTATCCAACACATCCCAGCCAATGTGTCCCTCGGCAATCTGCACCTTGCTGTCCATATCAAAGCAGTGGAATTCCACGCCGTCCTGCTTTTCCTGCAAGGAAAGCAGAGCGACATTATCCACCAGATAAGCTGCATTCATCATTTTCATGCTCATTTTTTACCTCCAAACTCCAGCTTAAATGCTGCTGCACCGTCCTCGCCAGTCTCTACATGAACGGTTGTGTCATAGTAACGTCCAGACTTCTTGGAATAGCAGTGGGTAAGCCGTGCTTTTCCCTGATTTACCAGTTGCTTTGCCAGTTCCTCTGTCATCTGCTTTCCCAGTGTCTGAAAGAACCTGTTTTCCTTCCAGAGCGCAAATTTACAGCCCTTATCCCTGCAAAACCATCCCTTTGCCGTTTCACAGACATCATTGCCGCAGGCCGGGCAGGAACCAATGACTTTCCGTTCCGGCTGCATCAGCACATCAGCACCTTTTACAGCCTCGTAGGTTTTAACAAGTCCGCTGACCATGCTGCTGATTTCGCCCATAAAGGCATCGCTGTCGTACTCGCCGTGTTCTATTTTCAGCAGTTTTTCCTCCCAGTCTGCCGTCATGGATGGAGACTGAATCTGTTCCGGCACCACCGTCACCAGCGCATTTCCCTTGTCCGTAGAACAAAGGTATTTCGTTTTCTTATCGCCCCTGCGCTCGATAAAGCCTTTCTGTACCAGTTTTTCGATGATGGCAGCGCGTGTAGCTGGTGTGCCGATGCCTTTTCGCTCTACGCCATCTGGAAATTCATCCGAGCTGGCACTTTCCATCGCTGAAAGCAGAAGATCTTCGGTAAACCTCTTGGGTGGGCTGGTCTTGCCTTCTTTCAGATCGACACCGGCAAGTTCCAATGTCATGCCTTCCGAAAGCTCCGGAAGATCACCTGCCTCCGCATTCTTCTCAGCATCTTCAACCGGCTTTCCTGCATATTGCCTCCAGCCCATATCCGTGACTGTTTTGCCTTTCGTGCGGAACTTCTGACCGGCGCACTCCGCTTCTACTATGGTTTCTGCATAGTGGCAGGGTGTTCCGACCGCACAAATCAGCCGCACCGCCAGCAGAGTAAGAATCGCTTGTTCTCCACTGGGAAGCGAGGAAATGTCATAACCCGCCGCTGTTTTTGTAGGGATAATGGCATGGTGATCGGTGACTTTCTTAGAATTGATGACCTGCGCTGCATTCACCGGTGCCGGTACATCCGCCTGAATCTGAAAGCTCTGCTGGATCACAGAAACAAGTTCCGGCACCAGCGGTGCCATATCATCCGTCAGATACCGGCTGTCGGTACGGGGATATGTCACGAGTTTCTTCTCGTACAGAGCCTGCGTGTAATCCAAGGTCTGCTGGGCAGTGAATCCCAGCTGCCGGTTTGCTTCTCTCTGAAGCGATGTCAGATCAAACAAGGCCGGGGGCTTCTCTGATTTTTCTTTCTGCTCCACCTTGGTAATGATGGCACTACCTGCCTGACAGCACTCTGCCACCAGTTTTTCTGCTTCTGCTTTTTCTTTCATCCTCTCACCGCCTGCTTGAAAATCCCGGAATTTCAATTCTGCCGAGTAGAACGGCTCTGGCTTGAAAGCCCGGATTGCTGCATCCCGCATGACCACCATCGCAAGCGTTGGTGTCATCACGCGCCCCACATTCAGGGTCTGCCCATACAGACATGAAAAAAGCCGGGTGGCGTTGATTCCGACAGTCCAGTCGGCTCGCTCCCGGCATAAAGCCGCCTCATATAAGGCATCATATTCTGTTCCCGGTCTGAGCTTCTGAAAGCCTTCCCGGATAGCACTGTCCTCCATTGATGAAATCCAAAGCCGTTCCACCGGTTTTTTGCAGCCGCACTGATGGTAAACCAGTCGGAAAATCAGTTCGCCCTCACGCCCTGCATCGGTTGCACAGATCAGACTCTCCACATCTTTCCGCTGCATGAGCTTTTTCAGGATTCCGAACTGCTTTTTCGTGCTGGCGGACACCTGATACTGCCAATGTCCCGGCAAAATCGGAAGATCATCATACTTCCACTTTGCATACTTTTCATCATAGGCTTCCGGCTGGGAAAGTTCCACCAGATGCCCCACACACCAACTGACAAGGTAGCCATTGCCCTCCATATAACCGTCCCCGCGCTGATCTGCCCCGATCACTTTCGAGAGACTCATGGCAACCGAGGGCTTTTCCGCTAATACAAGCTTCATTCGATACTGCTCCTTTCGCAAAAAAATTAGCAGCCAGGCACCGAAGCGCATGACTGCTATGTAAGGAACGGTATTCTGTTTTAGGTCTACAAACTGGAATTGGTCATTCTTCTTTTTCTTCAGGAGTATCTTCATTTGGCTTGGAACTGATTTTTGAAACAATAATACCTGTGCAAGTAACAACTACCACACAAAGATACATTCCTATTCCTAATGCTCATGTACGGTAAAGTATCACAAGAAAATTATGTCGAATTGACAGCCGCCTCCGCTATACCGAATAAGGAAATAAAGAGTCCTCAAATTTTGCGCTACTAAATGAAGACGAGCGGAAGTAATCTCCCGCTCGTCAGTAAACTTAACTATGCCATATCAATCCCGCTTCTTTCCCGCCACCGGCACTAAGAACAGCGCGGGCAACAGCAGGAAAGCGGTACAGACCAGCCCCCAGGGTATGGACACCTGCTGGGCTACCAGCCCCACAATAGGCCCGCCGATGATCTGCCCGAAAGAGTCCAGCTGTCCGCTGGTGGAAAAGACTGTGGCGCGCATTTTCTCATCCACTTGGTCGTTCATCCAGGCGGCCAGCACAGGCTCCTTGATGGTGCGCATAAGCCCCGCCAGCAGGAACACCAACAACATGAACCAAAAGCTCCGCCCCACCGCGAAGAGAACCAGGCACAGGATATACCCGGCGCTGGTGGACATGACCACACTGGTTCGGCTGACAGTCCCTTTTTTCTCCATGCGGGCGATGAGCAACTGAGAAGCCAGAATACCTAAGCCTCTGCCGATAAGACTGATAACACCGAACCAAGTGACGCTGTTCAGCGGCCCGATAACGGGTATTACCGTGTCATCCAGAAAATGAGCGGTGGAGAGCCGGTCAAAGCCTTCACTGGCAAGTCCCCCGCATAGTGTGATTGCTAAGAGCGCCAGCAACACAGGTGCGCCTTTCACAAAGCCCAGGTTGAGCTTGAACAGGCAGACAAAGTCTTTAAGCAAGCCCTGCCGTTCCTCAATAGCAGGGGAGAAGTTGGTTTCTGGCATGATGCGAACCATCACCAGCCCCAACAACAAGCACAAACTGCCCCCCAAGATGATAGGCATTTGCAGGTTTATGTTTCCCAGCAGTGTGCCCAGCACCACGCCCAGAACGCCGCCGATTTGCCCCATTTGACTGCCCCGCAGGAACACCTTGTCTATGGGTTTGTCCTCTTCCTCCGAGGCAATCCACGCCTCCAGAGCGCCGGTGATGAAGGTATCACCGCAACCCCAGACAACCTGGGCCAGCAGAACCGGCGCGAACCACGGTAGCGCACCCTCCATCAGAAAGCCCAGGCCGTAGAGGAACATTCCAATCAGCACCGAGCGCCGACGGCTATACAAATCCGCCACCACACCGGTGGGTATCTCGAACAGAAAGCAGGAGGTCTCCTGAACCGTCCCTACCAGGACAAGCTGGAAAGCATCCAGCTGCACCACCTCCATGTGGTACACGATGGAAAGCACTGTGGACATAGAAACCGCCAGGGAACAGACAAATCGGAACAGCAGGTAGACAGAATATGCCTTTGAATTTTTAGCAAACATGAAGTTACATTCTCCTTTCAAATCTCATTTTATATGACTTTTGCAAGCTGTTAAGCTAACTTGTGGA
>ERZ1027074.453-NODE-453-length-19008-cov-5.138501_pt1 | contig 19008 bp, 15 predicted proteins | sample MGYA00519417_ERZ1027074 | MGnify/ENA primary metagenome ERZ1027074 (study PRJEB26926, sample SAMN06164770) | human gut metagenome | biome: ENVO:00009003; feature: ENVO:2100002; material: ENVO:00002003 | host: Homo sapiens | place: USA | collected 2012 ...
TTTCACCCACTTATGAGCAAGCTCATGTGGGCTTAGACCTTTTGACCCTGGCATCATATATATTTAATAATTACTTTATTGACATTTACTTTGGAAATGATAAAATCATGACGGAGAAAATCAGTGGGCCTGATGCCTGCGGAATGTATTGTAATGTAATGGAGAGAAAAGTCATGAAAAAATCAAAAGGAAAGAAGGGAAACGGGGGATTTTCATTAGTAGAGCTGATCATTGTAATAGCTATCATGGCAGTGCTGGTGGGAGTACTGGCACCGCAGTATCTGTCTTATATACATAAGGCAAAGGTGGCGGCAGATCAGGCGAATCTGAAGAATTATTTTACGGAGATCCAGCTGGATTATATTACTACAGGAAAGTATAATTCCATGGTACCTACCGTACAAAATAGCCCTGCGGATTATATGCAGAGGGAAATTCATTTTCTAAACGGGCAGACCGTGAAATTAAAAGCAGGATATTTTGCTGTGACAGAAGATACCAGAAGTCAGGGAGGCTACAATCTATGCTATCATTGTGATCTGTGCACGGCTGCTGATGCAGATGAGCAGACAAAACAAAAGCATCTGGAGACTTGTATGATTACATTTCTATGATGGCGCTTGAGAGGAATATGTTATCTCCCCAGACATAATCCGATATTATCAGAAATGCAGCAGATGTATCCATGCTTCCCGGCGTAGGCGGCTGCCTGTCTGCGGATGGTGGGATCCGTTGCGTATTCCAGGGTGTAAGCGGTACAGCCGTGTGACATAGCCAGATCCAGATACTCAGTATAGTATTCACGCGTACTTTGATCATTTTTAGTATAGACATCCTTTGAAAAATCATACGCAGTAAAAACGTTCTCCTGGTTTACCCCATCGATGAGAACGTTTTTTTCTGTTGTAAGATATTTTTTTACAAAACAGTCCCCACCGTTGATCATGATCTTTCTGCCTGTATGGTTTATATAGTCCAGAATCGTAAGGATTCCGTCATAGATGGATTCCTGCGGATAGTTATAGTATACATCCGTGTTATCGACAAAAAAGCCGTCCACATCCTTCTGTACCAGGGCGTCTACTCTGGAAGCTGTACATGCCTGCCATTCCGGAGCTGAGACATCGATCCATTTTTCCTCCGGCCAATTCTCATAGGCACCCAGAGTATATTTCTCAAAGTCTGTATCATAGGACCGGAAGCTCTCGATCGATCCGATATTGATATAGGAGTAGATTTCATGGATACCATTTTCTCTTAAACGGGCAATGTCATTTTGGGAAAAATATTCCGCATCTATGACAAGCAGATCAATGTCAGAAAGTTTTTCTGTGATCTCAGGATCTTCGCCGATCAGGACAATGTATTTTTCTGCACCATCGGAGGTGCTGGCGGAGCAGGCACTGAGCAGGGCTGTAGATAATATCAGAATGAGAACATATATTATTTTTATGAATAGCTTCGTTTTCCTCAATTAACGGTACCTCCTTTTTCGCTTGATCTGCTTCAATATTTGTATCCAGATAATTATACTATAGATGGCTCTACATTTCATGTATTTCTGTTAACTATTCAGAGCCATACAAAATACTGCATTCAGGCAGATAATGTTGAAAAAAATATCTGTAAAAATATTAAAAAGGGCGAAAAATATTGAAAAATGTGGTATAATTTTTTATGCAAATATAAGATGATACCGGGACAAAAAGCCACCGGATTTGATGCGTTCAGCGGTTAAGACAACCGGGAAAGTAGGAAGTTATATGAAGATTCAGGATTTTTGTGACATGGACAAATTTGAGCAAATCATGAAGAACTGGGCCAAGCAGTACAGGACTGGCAACCGTGGCTGTGGATGCAGACGGAAAATACATCAGTGACTGTTATAATTTTACGGAGTTCTGTATTGATCTGACGAGAGGAAGCGTAGAGGGGAAAAAGCGCTGCGAGCAGTGTGACAGAGAAGGCCATGGTGTGTATCCCTGCCATGCGGGACTTGTGGATTTCGGTATTCCGATCACACTGGAGGATGGAACCGTGCTGGGCAGTATTATCGGAGGACAGGTGCTGCCGGAGAATCCGGATGAGGAGAAGTTCCGTCAGACAGCAAGGGAACTTGGCATTGATGAGGATAAATATATCAAGGCCTTGAAAAAGGTAAATGTGAAGACTAAGGAGCAGATCGACGCATCGGCAAATCTGCTGGGAGATGTGATCAACATGTTCGTAAGAGCCAGCTACGTCAACAGGAAAAACGAGAATCTGGTAGGTGAGCTAAAGGGTGGCATTACGAAAGCTGCGGAACAGATCGAGGAAGCAACGGACAAGACCAAGGAAATCGATGGCTACAGCAAGAGACAGCAGATTCTGGCACTGAATGCTTCGATTGAGGCTGCAAGAGCCGGAGATCAGGGCAAGGGCTTTGCCGTGGTGGCAACGGAAGTACAGAAGTTAGCAAGAGATATGGCGACCTCCAGTGCGGACATTAAGAAGCTGTTGGGAGAGCTGCATGTTACGATCAACCATTTGAATCAATAGTAATTTAGGATAAAGTTTACAGGAAAACCGTTTTTCTGATCCACAAAGGCGCAGAAAGGCGGTTTTTTTGCACATTTTTGCATGTTTCCTTTTGGTGTGTATAAAAAAGTCGGAGAAGTTGTCCGATATTCTCAATAGAGGAACCAGGTAAACAAACGGATTTGGCATTTATTTTCAAGGAGGAAATAATTATGGCGGGAATCGGAGCAACCGGCAGCGTAGGTGCGTATGCTGCGCAGAGTGATTACAGCAAGAGTACGAAGACGAAGAAGCCTGAGGTATTCGGAACGCCGGATAAGACAGCCGGCACAACAGGTACGGGAAAGACGTCCGAAACGGCACAGACCAGGGGAAAGACTGAGGATTACGGCAGAACCATCGGTCAGCCGGAGCTGTCGGAGAAGGCTGCGAAATACTATGAGCAGCTGAAGAAGAGGTACGGAAATTATGATTTTATTCTGGTCAGCAGAGATCAGAAGGAGAATGCAAAAGCCAATGCTGCAAAATATGCCAATGGCTATAAGACGGTTGTTCTCATTGATGAGGACAAGATCGAACAGATGGCAACAGACGAGAAATTCCGCAAACAGTATGAGGGAATCCTGAGCGGTGCCGCTGCACAGATACAGCAGTTAAAGACCAGCCTGCAGAGTTCCGGTGCGCAGGTCAAGGGCTTTGGAATGCAGGTAAATGATGGAGGAACACTGTCATTTTTTGCAGTGCTGAAGAAGTCAAGCGCAGACCAGAAGGCGAGAATCGAGAAAAAAGGCGAGCAGAAGAGAGCAGAGAAAAAAGCTGCGGAGAAGAAGGCTGCTAAGAAAGAAAAGGAAGAACGGCTAAAAGACAAGAAGTCGGATAAGATAGCAGACAACAAGGAGGAAACCGGCACAGAGGATACGGTGACAATCAGCGCCGGTTCCATAGAAGAACTGTTGTCTAAGATAGAAACCTACAATTTTAATCAGCGGAGTGACAGTGTGCAGACTGCAAGTGAACGGCAGGTCGGCCAGAACTTTGACTTCAGAGGGTAGGGTGAGGTTGTATGATTTCTATGGGGAAGTCCGGAGGTGTTTACGGGAGCGGCAATACCGGTTTGCCGCAGGCATTTTCCGGAGGAAGGAAGACGCAGAACAAGCAGAACAGTATCTTCGGAGCAAAAAATAAAAGTTCTGTTACCGATATTCGTAGAATGCTGTCCAGAAACAGTCAAAGTACGCAGACGCAGGCAGCGAACAGTTGGGGACAGGATTCCATCGTTACAAGTTCCCTGAGTTACAGTGAATCGCTGCGCAATCAGAGGCAGCAGACGAAGAACACGACGCTGGCGCTGAAGAAATTGAAGTACCAGTTCAAAAATATCTCGTCCAAGATACTGCGGAGCAAGACGTCCCAGGCGGCAAAGCAGGCAGCCGGACAGGCGAGAAGAGAGATCATGCGCCTGAAGCGTCAGAAGCAGAACAGTGACAGTGACAGTGAAGAGATCGACGCAGCAATCGCTCATGCACAGGCTATGGAACGTGTGGCGAAGAAGAAAGCAAAACATCTCGAAGAAGAGGAAATGATGAAGGCTGCCGGCGGAATCTGTCAGGGAGACCGGATCAGCGAAGAAGAAACGAAGGATGTGCCAGACGCAGAAGCTGAAAACGCGCGGAATGCAGAAGAGATGTCTGCGGAAAGTTCTGAGGATGAAATGTCAAGGGATCTCTCCGCATATGAGTATGCCGGGGACAGCTATGATATATCCGATTATGTTGATCTCGGCATGGATGAATTCTATGCACAGGCAGGAGACTTTATGTCGGAAATGAGCGATTTCACCTCGGAGATGATGCAGGAAATGTCTGACAGCTTACGTGACCTGATGGAAGAGATAGGACTGGACGGCTTATCGGATACTACGGTCTCGGTGGACAGGGAGATGGATCCCGCAGACCTCAAGATGATGAAAATCAAACACCGCAATAAAGAGATGAAAGACATCGTCAAAGCCGATGCGGAGTACTTGAAAGCAGTTTTCAACCACCTGGAGAAAATGAAAGACAACGTGGTCATTCCCACCAGGAATACCGGAGCGGTTTCTGCCGGCATGACCGGGACTTCATTTTCCGCAGATGCTGCGGGCGTAGGCGTACCGGCGGCGCCTGTGCCGGTGATCAATATTACATTATAGGGTGGACATATAAGAAGAAATTTGACATCCCGGACACTGTGTTTGTGAGACAGACACAGTGTCCGGGATGGTTTTATATAAAGACATTTTTGGATTTCGTGAAAAAGAATATAAAAACATTTTTGAATTTCGTGAAAAACCACGTGAAAACATTTTTGGATTTCGTGAAAAACTATACAAAAACATTTTTGATTTTCGTGATTATTTCCGCCCGTATAGGATTCCCATGCCGGAGATCATCCAGGGAGCAGCGGCATATCCGGGGATAAAATCCAGTTTCTTCTCAAGATTGCCGATGTAGTGAATTTCTGTGACTCCTTCTTTTTTCAATTCTTCGACAAATTCTTCCATGTCACCGTAGAGTGCTTTCTGAGAGAACATGTCCTGAAAGGAGAAGGCACCGCCCTTTTTGACTATGCGCAGAGCTTCTCTGACCACATCCCGTTTATCCTTGGCGGAACGGACTTCGTGGAAGACAAAGTTGCTGACAGTGGCATCGAAGGTCTCATCCGGATCTTCCAGATGGGCGGCATCCCCTTTGTGGAAGGTGATCCGGTCGGCAACACCCTCCGCTTTCGCATTGGCTTCACATTGCTCTTTGGCATAGTTCCACTCGGCACCCCAGTAGTCCATGCCGACGAGCTTTGCCTTGGGGAAAGCCTTGGCGCAGCGGATCGTCAGGGCAGCCGCACCACATCCGATGTCGAGCAGAGTGCCTTCGCCGTCCCATTCCAGATGATCTACGAGATGCTGATGGACTTTCGCCATCATGTTGCCTTTGCCGAAGGCAAACAATTCATGACAGATGTGCATGTAAATGCCATAGACCAGGCAGATCGCGGCAAGAATGCCCAGGATCCATGCCGGAATGGCAAGATGCAGCACCGACCCGGTCACACAGGCGGCAATGCCGAGCACGGCTGCAGCAACATAACACAGTGCCAACATTTTTTCAGGTACCCAGTTTCCGTAGTTCTCGTTTTTGTTCATAACTAATCCTCCTACTTGTTTTCTGAATATAACAAAAGTTATATTTGTTATTTTTTATAAAAGAAAATGCCCACCGCATTAACGGTGAGCATCCTTCTCGCTCTTAAAATATGCAATTAAACCCTGCGTTCCGGCATCGGCGTAAATACCGATGGCTTTCGTCAGGAACAGGCGGTGTTCCATATCATAATCTCCTTTGATCAATTCCAGAAATCCGTGTAACCTCATGGATGTCAGAATCCGTAGTAATTCCTTATCGGGCACATAGCCTAGTTGTTTTTCGTAATAGCTCTGAAAGGCGGTGAACATATTATGAAAGACTACATCCCGGAAGGATTCGTATTTGCTGCCGGAGCATTTCTCCAGTACCAGCTCACATTCCTGCCTGTGCGCACAGATATATTCCATGATCTCGCGTTCATTCTGCTCTGCGGTCTCAGGATGTTCCTGCTCTCTTTTGGCTATTTGCTGCATCATTTTCTGATACTCGGCAATCAGGGGATCCAGGATTGCCCCCAACAGAGCCTCTTTATTTTCAAAAGAGAAATAAAAAGCCCCGGTAGTAACTCCGGCACGTTTGCAGATATTCCGGAGGTTCGCCCCGGCGTAGCCTTTTTCCAGAAATTCTTCCCTGCCGCAGCGGATTAAGTTTTCTTCCGTGATTTTCTTACGATCTGTCTCCATAACAATTGTTATATTAGCATAGACTAACTCGAGGGTCAAGAAAAAATCTACAGGTAAAATATTTTTTATTTTCGCAAAAATCTCTGCAAAAACATTTTGGTTTATTGTGATTATAAGATATAATAAAAATAGTAGCAGGAAAACTAAGATAGTGATATATAGCGGGGAAATGAATATGGACAAAGACCCATTTAAAGAATATCTGAGAGAATCCGAACCGAATAAAGCAACAAAAGGGTATGTGTGGAGCACGGCGGTTGGACTTCAGGCAGTAGATGGTCTGAAACCCTCGCAATATCTGATTGACACTGCAATTCAAAATATTGAAGGTAAGATCACGCTAAAAGAGGCACAGAGTCTTATAGAAAGCTATTACAATGAGAGACCTGTCCGTGTATCAGATAATGAACGCACGGAAGAAGCAGATAAAGTTTCCAGCCGTATTGCGGAGCTCCTTTCCGAAACGGCGTTTTCCTTTTCACCGAATGAGTATATAGCTATTCATCGTAAGCTTTTTCGTGGAATATATAAGCATGCCGGAAAAATAAGAGATTATAATATTACGAAGAAAGAATGGGTGCTTGATGGCGCAACGGTCATATATGGGAGTGCTTCAGAACTGCGTGCTACGTTGGAATATGATTTTTCGCAGGAAAAAGCTTTTAGTTATAAAGGACTTTCGATAGAAGAGAGCATTCATCATCTGGCTTTGTTTGTATCAAGGCTTTGGCAAATTCACATTTTTGGTGAGGGAAACACAAGAACCACAGCGGTTTTTTTCATAAAATATTTGAGAACACTTGGTTTTTTTGCAACAAATGACATTTTTGCGGAAAATGCATGGTATTTCAGAAATGCACTTGTCAGGGCCAATTATACGAATTTACAAAAAGGAATTCATGAGACAACGGAATATTTGGAACTCTTCCTCAGAAATATGCTTTTAAATGAACACAACGAGCTGCACAATCGAAATATGCATATCAGTGGACTTTTAAAGGATACAAAAGTGGACATTGGAACTTCAAAAGTGGACATTGGAACTTCGAAAGTGGACATTGGAACTCAAAAAATGGACATTGAAACATCAAAAGTGGACATTGAAACAAGATTGGCTGAAAAAACGCTGAATTTTTCAACAAAAACAATTATGCATATCCGTGTATTATATGAAAAATTCGGAGATTGTCAGTTTTTTGGCAGAGGAGAGGTTATGGAATTGCTTGGGCTGAAAAGTTCAGGCGCTTCTAAAATAATATCCAATATGGTACAGGCTGATGTAATCGAACCGGTATCCGGGCATGGAAAAGGAAAATACAAATTCAAAGAGTTATAGAGTATATTGGATTTAAAGGCATCGGAACATCCGGTGCCTTTTTTTAAAATACAGGAACCTTTTTACCGTCCGGCGACTCATATAGTATGAAGCCGGCGAAGAGAAGGAGGTGTTACTTTGTCAGTTATGACAAAAGAGGAATTTGTGCGGGAAGTGCGGGGCTATACCCTGCATATGTACCGACTGGCATATTCTATTCTGAATAACAGTATGGATGCGGAGGACGCTGTCAGTGAAGCGGTGCTGCATGCCTATGAAAAATTAAGGACACTGCGGGATCCGGGCAGCTTTAAAAACTGGATCTTACAGATCACGGCAAATGAAGCGAAAAAGATTTATCGGCAAAATAAGCGGACCGGTGCGGTGGCATGGGAAGAGAATCTGTCCCCGGCATTTTATGACGAACACCATGAACTGTGGGATGCTGTCATGCAGCTGGATGGCGGATACCGGGATGTGATCGTACTGTTTTACTATGAACGGTGCACAATCCCGGAGATCAGCAGGATATTGGAATGCAGGCAGGGAACCGTAAAATCGAGATTGTACCGGGCGAAGGAGCAGTTAAGGGAGAGGCTTATATGAGAGATGATTTTATAGACAGAAAAATAAGAAAAATGGCGGAGGCGGAACGGATGGCAGTGCCGGAGTCTCTGGATGCGAAAGTGGAAAATATTTTGGACGGACTGGAAACAGAGAAGAAGGACAGCAAAAACACGGATGGAAAGAGAGTGAATCAAACGGTACGCCATTATGGCTTTAGACGAATCGTGATCCCGGCAGCAGCCTGTCTGCTTCTGGCCTCCGTTACCGTGACGGCATCGGGATTGTACCGGGCGCGGATGGAGAGCATGAATCATGAAAAACTGGAAACATATTTTTCCGGGTTGCAGGAGGCAGATGTTGCAGCGGATAGCTACAGCAGACCGCTTACGGACGGCGAAAAAAACAGGCTGGAAGAACTGAGGCAGGCCTATCTGGAGGAAGGATATTTCCCCCAAAAGGAACTTGCCATGCTTGATAGTCCTGAAAAATACAAAAAGGGCGTGGCTTTCTATGCAGCGCGGAGTACATTTTTCCTGCCGGAAGAGGAAATGACGGAGGAGGAACTGTTGGAGCTGATCGATTTCCGTGAGAAGAGAGATTATAGTCTGGCGAAAATCACAGAAGAGATCGAGGCGGGCGACTATGAATATGTGAAGACGGAAGATAGTGCATTACCGGGTGATATGTCACAGGAGAGCGGATCGCAACAGACACAGGGCGCAGGAGAGGCAAGTGTAGTCCCGGGGGCAGACACTGCAGCACAGGAATGGCAGATTGCCTATGCGGGAGAACTCAGTATCCGGTGTGCTGTGGCGGCAGAACAGGGGCTGTATGTCGGTGGGTTCACCATGGAAGGGAAAGCACGGGTGGAATATCTGACTTACGGCAGCGGGACCCCGGAAAAGTTTTATGATGATTTCGATGAGGACGGCGAGGTGTATAGCCTGTGCATCGCACCGGACGGAAGTGTCTATGCGGCATTACGCGGACTGGCATCTCCGGGAGCGGAACATGGCCGGCTGCCTGTGATCTACCATATCAGTCCGGAGGGAAAGCTTCTGAACAGTTTTACCGTAGGAGAGCGGGAATGGAATATCGTTGATAGTATGGCAACAGATGCCCAGGGCAGATTATATATGCGGATACGGATGCAGGAGGACGGCAGTTATGTGCGGATCTATTCTGCGGAAGGTGAGCTGATCGGAACCGTGGCGGATGACGACAGCTATGCCGTACAAGGTGCCGGAGCATTAGGACAGGGCAAGGACGGCAAAGTCTATGCGGCTGCACTGGCAGTGGGCAATACGACAGCAGGAGATATGGCTATGACATTAGTGTCAGTAGACCCGGAAAGCCTCAGGTTTGTTCCGGTGGCTGGAGGTGAGAATGTTATTTGCAGTGCTGATATGATCTACCCGTGGAAAATGGTGGCAGCAGGTGTGAGTGAGACGGCAGATTTTATCCTATGGGGATACAACGGCGTGGACACCTATCGTCTGGGTGAGACGGAATTCACCAGAGTGCAGGAGAACTGGGAGATGCCCTGCGGTACGGAAGGTACCTGTGCGGTTCTCGTACCGGACGGTCGCATTCTCTATATCGGCGCATCCGGCGGCTTCCAGGGAACGACGGCGGACGGCGTGGAGATCAGCGGAAAAGATCCTGTGAAGACAGTGTTCTATTACGAACCACTTGCGAAATAGAGTGACAATAAACTGGCGACACCGGGAAACCGATGCCGCCAGTTTTAAAGTTCCAGACTGTTAAGTTTGGGTGAAAAAGTGGATAGCGAGGTGAAATTTTGCTATACTGATTGTAACAAACGGAATATAAAAGTCGTCAATATAGATAGAAGGAAAACAAAGGAGGGGTTTATGAAGAAGATTAATGTAAAAGCAACCATTTTTCTCAGTGCAATCGTATTGGTGGTAGTGGTACTTCTGCTGAATCTCATCGAATTCCGCAAAACGGTGGATTTCACGGTGCCGGGGATTCAGATGCCGAAGGAGAATGCCTACGGGAAGCAGGAAGAGGTACAGGTGAGCGTTAACGGAACTTATTATTACCGAGTACTGCCCTGGATCCACGGCAGCACTTTCCATGGGCAGATATCTTTCGTTGGAGAGGGAGAGGAACCGCAGAATTATTTCTTTACCTATGGAGCAAGCAGAGGATTTCTGAAGGAGGGAAGAGGGGCTGGCTGGATCGGAACCCCGGATGCCCAGACTACCGTAGCGATTTATCAGGCGGTACAGAATGTGGAAAAAGGGATGATATCCGTAGAGAATCCCGCCAGCTATGTTTTATATCCGGCGGCAACACCGGAAGGAGCCTATGTCATAGCGGATGTATGGTATCCCGGAATGCTGGAAAACAGTGCAAAGACCGCGTCCTGTGCGAACTTTTTGCCGGAGGAATGCCCTCAGAAGATTGGCTGCAGCTTCTGCGCGGAGGATTACGATTATGTGGAAGATGTCGATACCGTAGAGCAGCTGTGGCAGGAATTTATACAACTTTCCGGAAAAGTGACGTCAGATCCGATCCCGCCGGAAGAGATGGTGGAAGGTGTGGGATATTTTCAGTTTGTCTATGCAGACGGTGAGACAAGGACCTTTCGCTACGCGTCGGAAGAACAGGGATTATGGATAGGTGAGGACGAACGCTGCCTGGTGGACGGCCAGGCTTTCTATGACTGGCAGGAGCGTCTGATGGAAGCGTTGCAGAAGTAAGCACGGGAAAGAGAGGGGCGGAAATCTTCTCCATTCGCAGCAGATCCCACATCGGACAGGGGTATGCGAAGCAGTATGGTGAGGAACTGCGGCAGTATTGGGAAGCAACCAATGAGGTTTTTGTGTGGATCAGTGAACAGTATCAGAAACCGTTATATGTCACTTCGGATGTGACCATAGGAGATGGAAAGACAGTGATCTCGTTCCGGGGGACCGGCACTTCCATGACTACCGGGGAGACAGAGGAAATCCATAGAGACTGCGTGCTGGATTTTGAAATGCATGCGGAGGTATTGCGCTCGGAAGAAGAGCCGGAGCTGACAGTAAGTGACTGGAATCCGGAAGAAGAGGGACAACAGAATTAGATTTCTTACTTGACAGATGGGTCGGTAGAATGTAGACTATAATTACAAAGAGTCTATAAAACATCGACTATGCCTTGCCGGGGGGCAGGACAGGAGGGGCTTATGGGTGAGAATATCTACAGAATATTTGACGGTGTATGGAACTTAAGTCTGGTGGGAGGATACTGCGTGCTGCTGGTGCTCCTCGCCAGACTTTTGTTGCAAAAAGCACCAAAATGGTGCTCCTATCTGTTATGGGGAATCGTGTTTGTGCGGTTGTGCTGTCCGATACTACCGGAGACAGGAATCAGTCTGATTCCGGACAAATTGCTGTCTGTGGGGACAGAGATGACGTCCGGGCAGCAGACAGTCGGTCCGGGCAGTCATGGTTATGCAGAGGCCAACGATACGAAGGATATCGGAGATGTCCTGCGGCGGGAGTATGATGCAGAGGAAGTACCGGACAGCCAGGCGGCAGAAAAAACGATGGCTGGTGGAAATGACAATACTGTCATGAACACTGACGGCACGCAGGATTTTTCCCTGGGAACTGCGAGAACAGAAAGTGGAGCTACGGTTGCAGGGGTGGCAGCCAGTGGAACAGATGCAGTGATTTCGGGAACATCTGCCGGAACGGGTACTGACGCTCGCGCATGGACATACCCGGTGTGGTTCCGTGTATTATCCATGGTATGGTTGGCAGGAATGCTTGGCTTCCTAGGATATCATGCTTATTCTTACCTGCGTATAAGTAATCGGATTCACCGACCTGACAGCGGTGTCAGACAGGTGGAGCCGGGGATCTGTGAGATCGATGGAGGGCATCTGTCCTTCGTCATGGGACTGGTGCATCCGGTAATTTATCTCTCTTCGGGTCTGGATCCGGAGAGCAGAAAAGTTGTTCTGTGTCATGAACGGGTGCACTTACAGCGCAGGGACTATCTGTTTAAGCCTGCGGCGTTGGTGATCTGCTGCGTCCACTGGTTCAATCCGCTGGTGTGGCTGGCATTTTATCTGATGAACATGGACTGTGAGATGTCCTGCGATGAAAAAGTTGTGAAGCTCCTCGGTGAAGAGAGTAAGAAAATCTACTCTTATACATTGTTGGAAGAGGCTTCCGGCGGCGAATGGAAACGCTATCGGGGCGGCTCCATCTGCGCACTGCTTTCTTTTGGCGAAGACCATGTGAAGAATCGTATCCGTCATGTACTGGATTATCGCAGGCCGCCATTCTGGGTCATGATCGGCGCGGCAGCAGTGCTTGTGATATTGGTGGTATGCCTGTGCAGCAATCCGGGCGGCGGAACGGATGCAGCGGATGTTGCAAATGCGGATAGCGGTGCAGAGACAGAGGCAGATGCGGCGCAGGCAACCGACGGGGCAGATGCAACCGAGGAAGCTGCAACAGGGGAGTTTGCGACGGATGAAGTGGATTATGAGACTGCAAAAACGGAATGGCTAGCGGTATTTGAGCAGGGCATTCACAGCAGGGAAGAGTTCAGTGCCCTGTTTGATGTGGTTGCCTTGGAGGATACCCGGTCTTTTGCCGGACAGGACGGTATTCAGTATCTTGGCTACGATGGTGTCGCGGCGCGGAAACTGCATCAGCGGATTTTAGACGGAGATGCCGCTGCCCATGAGACCTACAAGGATCCGGTGAAGGCTGCGGAAGTTCTGCTGAATCTGCAGGGTGGCAGCGGGGAAATGACGGAACTGCTCTATGAAGCCGGGAGGCAGTATTTATTTTTCCAAAAGGATTCCACAAGACCCGGCGAAGGTTCTGTGGCAAACGTACATTATATTTTCGCTGATGGATCCGGTATCGATATTCCCATGGTATTTGCGGAGGAGAGCAGTCAGATCTGGATGCTCTCCCTGGGAGACATCGACAGTAAAGGCCGGCATTCTACCGGTCCTCTGGACGGAGAAAATCAGGCCAGAGTGGTCTATGCGGAATACGGACCCAGGGATGAAGATTGGGCTACCGTGGCAGAACTGTCGAAAAAATGGGTGTATGTAAAGGTATCCCCCGGATCTTTTGCGGATGTTGCTGCTACTTATCAGGTCTCCAGCTACGGTATTTATGCGGCCACCGGGGACGACGCCGGACTAAATTGTATGGTTCCGGGATATATAGCGCCGGGGTGTGCGGCAGAGGGACGTTCCACGGTTTACCAGAATGTGGGAAATTACTATACGTCTGACAGTTATAGACAGGAGATGGCTTATCTGAAGCAACAGGATAGTGTCCGATTGTACTATTTTGCAGCTTCTGATTATCAGGATGGAGATCTGGACATCTGGATCGACACGATCCGGGAATATGATACTTCGGGACAGACCGGAGAAAATGGGGTCACGGACTGGAAGCTGCCGTCGGAGGCGCAGGATTTCTCCGCAGACATGCTTACTGCGGAAGACGGTTATTGGATCCTGAGTCAGAGCAGCGGAACCGCCCAGATGAAACTTCCGCTTCTGTCCAACCAGCCGGTCTGGAATGGGAAGGTGGCGGCAGATCTGACGACAGAGGAAGCGGATGCTTATGCAGCAGCACAGAGACGGGATATTATGACGAATGTGGGAGTCGTATTCGATCTGTCTGAGCGAGCGGAGCAGGAGACTTATGCCCTGTTGGATCTGGACGGAGACGGAACCGCAGAGAAACTTCTGCTGCGTTCGAGAATGGCACAGGCAGTAAACGAAGTGGATCATTCGCCGCTGGATCAATATATATTTGCGGTGAATACCATGCGAGGCGAGACGCGGACGGCACAGAATCTGGGAAACAGCATTTACGCCTTCACTCCTGATGGCAGACAGATATTACTGGCACTGATGCGTAGGGACGAGTTCGGACAGTGCGAGAGTTTCCTGTTCAGCTATGAGAACGGGGAATTACAGGAGGTAGGAAGCTTCGCACAGGATATCCGGGAGATCTGGGTGGAAAACGGCCAGATCATCACCACCCAAAGCTATGATTATATTCTGCAGAGAGAGAATCTGCGGATCATATACCGCATTGGAAGTGACGGAAGACTGGCGGAGATCCCCACAGACCGCTATGATCTGCCGGAGCAGGCGGTCCTGCACGGACTCAATAAGGATCTGGAAGTCTGCCGGACTCCGGATGCCGGCAGCGAACGCTTTACCATCAACGCAGATCACGGAGTCTATTTCCTTTATCTGGATGCCGGCAGACAGTGGCTCTGCGTGGAGACCGAGAATGGTGTCACCGGGTGGCTTAAGCTGGCGGATTACACGGCGGAAGAAGCGTGGGCCACTTTCAATGATCTGATACCGAATGGGGGATGAGAACAATTTATACTGGATACACTTGAAAAAAATGAAAAAAGTTTCCGGTATAAGAGAAACTTTTACTTTTGTAGGGAAAAAATAGACATTGACAAATATGGTTTACAGGATGTAACATTAAAGTGTTACAACTTGTAAACCGTTTTGCATAATAAGACTTAACGGATGCCACAGAGGGCAGAAAGTGAGGAATTGTAATGTCGGAATATACCATGGGAGCTGTGGAGATGCGTTTTGCGGAAATCATCTGGGAGCATGAGCCGGTCGCTTCGGGGGAACTGGTGAAATTATGTGAAAAGGAATTGAACTGGAAGAAATCTACGACCTATACGGTCCTGCGGCGCCTCTGTCAGAAGGGGATTTTTACCAGTGAGAACGGGACTGTCACCTCACTGATGTCGAGGCAGATGTTTCAGGCGAGACAGAGTGAGGTGATCATCGAGGAGTCCTTTGCGGGATCCCTGCCTGCTTTTGTGGCGGCGTTTACCTCCCGGAAAAAGCTGTCTACGAAAGAGATCAAAGAACTGAAGAAGATCATAGAAAATAACGGGGGAGAAAAGGAATGACAGGGATGGCAATGATGCAGATACTGATCAGAATGAGCATTCAGGGAAGCATCATCGTAGGAATCGTATGGATCCTCAGAATGGTATTTAGAGGACTGCGGATTTCCTACCGCTACTGTGTGCTATTGTGGGGAATCGTTTTTTTCTATCTTATATTTCCCTGGAAGATCGAGAATGAGCACGGATTCTGGCGGGCACAGCCGGAGTCGATGGTAGTGGCGGTGAGCGCGGATGGACCGACAGTGGTGACGGGACTTGGGACGGGCATTGTGTTGGGGCAAAGTGCTGTGCCGGAGCAAAATGTTACACCTGGACAGAGTACCTTGCCGGAACAGATGAACGGAACAGATGCGACGACCGTGCAGGGTACGAATTTCGAAGCGGGATCGAACGAGCTCCCTGTGACGGCTGCACAGTCCAACGGCACAGCAGTCATGCCTTTCCTATCGGCCGCCTTTACACAGGTGATATTTGCAGTCAGATACCTGTGGCTGGCAGGAATCCCTTGTTTTCTCGCGTATTTTATCTTTTCTTATGTAAGAATGAAGCACCGTCTGGCAGAATGCCTTCCCGGGGAGGAGGGAGTCCGTTACGTGGACGGCATCCGCACACCGATGGTATTCGGGATTCTGCGGCCGCAGATCTATCTGCCGATGGAGATGAAGCCGGAATTTTATGACTGTGTATTGCAGCATGAGCGGATCCATCTGCACCGCCGGGACTATCTGTGGAAAATACTGACCTATCTGATCAGTATTGTGCATTGGATGAATCCGGTGGTCTGGCTGGCATATTATCTGCTGTGCTGTGATATAGAAAAAGCCTGTGATGAAGCAGTGACGGAACATCTGGAGCCGGAGGACCGACAGGAATATGCCGCCGTACTGCTATCCATGGCAACCGATACGACCGCACGCAGGATATTTGCAGCACCGGTGTGTTTTGATGAAGGTGACATCCGGGGCAGGATCCGGCATATTTTAAAATGCCGTAAGACCGCAGGGAAGCTTGCGGCGCTGGCAGTGGAACTGTGTATCATTGCAGCACTGGTACTGCTCACACAGAAAAGTGCGGTTTCTTCTCAGAAAACAGAGGAAGACTTCACAGAAATGGTGACAACGGAAGAAACAGGACAAGTACAGGAACAGAATCTGCCAACAATTTACATACAGCAGGAAGAGGAACTGCAAGCTCCCAGTCCTTTTCGTATTGAAAACTATTATATCACTGAGCGGGTCACTGCCTATAATCATTATTATATTGATAATGATGGTATTCTCTGGGGGAACGGTTATAATGAGAATGGTCAGTTGGGAACAGGCAGTTACGAGACGGATTTTGACAAGGGGCAGTTTGATGATGTGAGGATTGCAGATCATGTGGTTTCCGTAGATGCCGATTGGAATAATAATTTCTGCATTTATCTGACGGAGGATGGAAACCTCTACGGACTGGGATTAAATATGGCAGGACTTTTGTTGGGAAAAGACACTGTGAAGCAGGTATATAGCGACATGGATAACGACAGGGTATGTACCCCCACACTGTTAATGAAAAATGTCAGATATGCCAGAGCCGGCAGGGAAGCCATTATCGTACTCAAGGAAGATGGAGCCGTATATTGGTGGGGACAGCTTCGGACGACAAGCAGCACGACCGTTGGGGGATATGATGAATACTGGTCAGTAACAGAGAATCCGTTGAATCTGGTAAAAATGATGTATCTGGAACCACATAAAGTTCTGGATCATTGTATCTATGTGGACATCAATGCGTGGAATGGAGCGGCAATCACGGAAGACGGAGAATTATATCTTTGGGGATTAAATATCTTTGGACAGTGCGGCGTTTCTAAGAGTGAGAATGTTCATGACTTTGTCAGAGAACCCCAAAAGGTACTGGATAAGGTCAGTATGGTATGGCTGGGTGGAATTCGGCACAGCGATGATGCCCGCACCTTTGATGCAGATATCTCTGCTATTCGATATGGATATAATAATTTTGCCTTATTGGAAGATGGTATGTTGTTGGGAGCAGGAGACAAACTTGGCAAGGACTCTGTGACCACAGTGATGGAGGGGGATCTGGATGAGGCAGGATCGCACCGCTGCTCCTTCTCCTTTGTGCCGGTGAAGGCAGTGGTCTATTCCCTGGAGTATAATCGAGAGGTCCTGTCAAGGATGCAATGGGGAATGCAAAGGGAAGAAGTACGGGCATTGTGTACCGATGCCGGATTGCAATGCGATGTCGCCAGTGAGAATGCAAGTCTCTATATAGAGAACAGCAAATACTATTGTTATTTTGATGAAAATGGTGGATTAGACAGGATACAGATTCAGGCCGGCAGCAGCCGGGATGGGAGATTCCTTGTCGATAAGACAACGCTGGAGGAATTACAGCGAAACATCGCGGATGCCGATGACACATTGACGCAGGTGAAGTCTGTTGAGGAAGATTCCTGGGAACGTTGGCAGTATGAGGACATGCAGGAGCAGATTCGATATTACTTTACCGTATATGAAGGTATTGTTACTGTTATAGAAGAGGAACAGATGATCAATGAAGAAGCTACGAAGTAGCGGTTTCGCGAATGGGGTTCTGAATAGTTACGAGAATTTTAAGCAGTAAGGGAGATTATCATGAAAAAACAATACAGATTAGCAACATTTGCACTGTCCGCCTGCCTGTTAATGGCATGTGGCGCCCGGGAGACCAATGCACCGGAGAACAACGAAGCGGAGAAACAAACCGAAAATATTTCCAATATAGACACTAAAATAGATGAGACAGAGACCTCCGGAGCTCTCACGGAGTCCGAATCCCGGGAAACACCCATTGCACCGAAAGAAATCGCGATAGATTTCACCGTAGTATCGGAATTTCACCCGGAAGGAACTGCGGTGCAGCCCTATTCCCTGGAAATCCTTTCCGAGACGTATAACAATATTACTTTTGCGGATGAATGGTACAATGCATCGGAAGACGTTTCCCTTCCCATGATCGGAGAAAATTGGGACTGCTTCTATGATGAGAATTACACTTACCAGTGGGACGATGGAAAACTCAGCATTTTTGATGGCGAGAACTGCCTGTATGTACTGGAATATCCGACAGACAAATGGTACGTCAATGGTAATAACGCCTGCCTTGAGAACGGGATCTTCTATGGGGCATCGGTGATGAACGGCTATGCCCAGCCGGACACCTGCTTTATGTTTGCATACGATCTGGAAAATGAGAAACTGCTGTGGCGAAGTGCAGACCAGACCTACAACAGCATGAACTTTCTCGTGAAAGGGGACGTGATCTTCTGCGGCTATGGCTTTACCGCAGAGGACGATTATCTCTATCAGCTGGATAAAAACACCGGAGAAGTGATCGACCGCCTGCCCCTGAAAAAGATGCCGGACCTCATGGCAGAGAAGGATGACCGGTTGTATGTGCATACCTATAGTTATGATTATGTGATCCAGGTATTTTAAATTGAAAATATCAAAATAATTGATATCGGTCGACTATCTTATCATTAAATATTGCATGTGCAATAAAAATATGCTATTTTAAAAATGTAACATAAAAAGAGTTACATTTTTAAAAATGGTGACTATATGAAGAATTTTTTGGAAAAAACATTGCGTCAAAATGTGATGATAGAAGAAACTGAATATTTGAATGAGAAGCTGCCCCTGGCCTTTCGTGGAAGATACACTTTTTATAAGGTTGAAACAAACGGTTCACCATGGATAGCAATTCAACCTGTCTCTTATACACATCTGACGCTGCCGACGACTAG
>ERZ1027074.462-NODE-462-length-18719-cov-6.187955_pt1 | contig 18719 bp, 8 predicted proteins | sample MGYA00519417_ERZ1027074 | MGnify/ENA primary metagenome ERZ1027074 (study PRJEB26926, sample SAMN06164770) | human gut metagenome | biome: ENVO:00009003; feature: ENVO:2100002; material: ENVO:00002003 | host: Homo sapiens | place: USA | collected 2012 ...
AGAGTATTATGACAATTGATCAATTTAACTTTGCCGGAAAAAAGGCATTCGTTCGCGTGGACTTCAACGTGCCTCTGGACGAAAACTTCAACATTACAGACGATACCCGTATGCGTGCCGCTCTTCCTACATTGAAGAAGATTTTGGCTGACGGTGGCAGTATTATCATCGGTTCTCACCTCGGTCGTCCGAAAGGTGCAACCGACAAGTTCTCTTTGAAGCACATCCTGAAACATTTATCGGAACTGCTGGGTGTTGAGGTACAGTTCGCCAACGACTGCATGGGCGAAGAAGCTGCCGTTAAGGCTGCCGCTCTGCAACCGGGTGAAGTGCTGTTGCTCGAAAACCTTCGTTTCTATGCTGAAGAAGAAGGCAAACCGCGCGGTTTGGCCGAAGATGCGACAGACGAAGAAAAGAAAGCTGCCAAAGCTGCCGTTAAAGAAAGCCAGAAAGAGTTTACCAAGAAACTTGCTTCTTACGCTGACTGCTACGTAAACGACGCATTCGGTACCGCTCACCGTGCACACGCTTCTACGGCATTGATCGCCAAATACTTCGACAAAGACAACAAGATGTTCGGCTACCTGATGGAGAAAGAAGTGAAAGCCGTAGACAAGGTGTTGAATGACATCCAACGTCCGTTCACTGCTATCATGGGCGGTTCTAAAGTATCTTCCAAGATTGAAATCATCGAAAACCTGCTGAACAAAGTGGATAATCTGATTATCACCGGCGGTATGACTTACACTTTCACCAAAGCTCAAGGCGGTAAAATCGGTCTTTCCATCTGCGAAGACGACAAGCTGGATCTGGCTCTCGAACTGTTGAAGAAAGCAAAAGAAAAAGGCGTAAACCTCGTATTGGCTGTAGATGCCAAGATTGCCGACTCTTTCTCTAACGACGCCAACACTCAGTTCTGCAAAGTAAACGAAATACCTGACGGCTGGGAAGGTCTGGATATAGGTCCTGAGACAGAAAAGATTTTTGCCGAAGTTATCAAGAACTCCAAGACTATCCTTTGGAACGGTCCTACGGGCGTATTCGAGTTCGACAACTTCACTCACGGTTCACGCTCTGTAGGTGAAGCTATCGTTGAGGCAACCAAGAACGGTGCGTTCTCACTCGTAGGCGGTGGCGACTCTGTAGCTTGCGTCAACAAATTCGGTCTGGCAAACGGCGTTTCTTACGTTTCTACCGGTGGTGGTGCATTGCTCGAGGCAATCGAAGGAAAAGTTCTTCCGGGTATCGCTGCTATCAACGAATAACAAGAACCTCATTCATACAAAAGGCAGCTCTTTGAAAAAAGGGTTGCTTTTTTTTTAATTATATATCCGACACATGAAACGAATTCTACTATCCTGTCTTCTTCTCCTCTCCATACATACACTAAAAGCCCAGGATACGCGTCTGAACAATGTAGTGAATACACTGAAAGAACGCATCACCCTGGCAGGGTATGCCCAAGTGGGATATACCTATGATGACGCCGGCGAAAAGGCCAGCAATACCTTCGACCTCAAACGCGCCATATTCATGGCACGCGGCAAGATTACCGATAAATGGTCGTGCTACTTCATGTACAGCTTCGCCAATACCGGAAAGATACTGGAAGCTTATACGGAATACCGGTTCCTGCCCCAACTCACTGCCCGCATCGGACAGTTCAAAACAATGTACACCATTGAGAATCCGATGTCTCCCTGTTTTGTCGAACTGATAAACTGTTATTCACAGGCGGTCAACTATCTGGCAGGTATCAACGGCAGCGATCCACTCTACGGCTCGAACAGCGGCCGTGACATGGGTATCCTTATCTACGGCGACCTTTTCAAGAAAAAGCTGAGTTATAACCTTGCCGTCATGAACGGGCAAGGCATTAATCTGAAAGACAAGAACAATCAAAAAGACATAGTAGGCAGCCTGATGGTTCATCCGCTCGACTGGCTGTCGGTGGGCGGCTCATTCGTCAAGGGCAAAGGCTGTGCCGTAGCCGCCTCTTCCGTCAATCCGGATATAGCGATAGGCGACAGCTACACACGCAACCGCTGGTCGGCAGGCGCCACCATACAGACAAAGCCTGTCAGCCTGCGTACCGAATACCTTGCCGGCAAAGACGGACATGTAAAAAGCGACGGATACTATGCAACCGCATCCGTACATGTGCTTCCCAAATTCGACATTGTAGCATCCTATGATTATTTCAACAAAGACAAAGCGCAGGATTACAAACAGAGCAACTATGTGGCCGGCGTGCAATGGTGGTTCTATCCCAAATGCCGCTTGCAGGCGCAATACACCTATTGCGATCCCCACAAAGGAGAAAACTCCAACCTGCTGCAGGCACAATTGCAGGTGCGTTTCTGATTTATGAAAACATTCTGGCATTCTTTTTGTACATTTGTAGAGTATAATCACTTAATGAATACAATCTTATGAACGAGCAAGCCATACAAGAGCAATATCAGCATATAGTCAATCTACTGGAACAGAAACGTCTGAAAGAGGCTCAAGTACAACTGGAAGCCTTTTTATGGAACTGCAACGACTGGACGCTCCGCAACCGTCTGGAGCAGGCTAAGGTGTCCTACCAATACATGTTACAGTACATGCGCCAGGGCGTAAACGATCCGGAACGGCAGAAACTATACCGGCAACTTCTGGCAGAAACCTGGGAGCTTGCCGAACAGACCCGCATCAGCCTGCTCGATGAGGTTTCCACCCGTTATTACCACTCCCTGCACAAGAACAAAAAGAATATGGTAGCCGGTTACGGCATGTCTTCCTGGCTGAAAGTTCTGGAATCTTTTCCTGACGATATGGCGGTTTGCCAGCTTATGCCGGACAACAAACAAAGTCTGGACAGCGCCCTGCAACGCCATGAAGGCACTGCCCAATATCTGTTCCTCACTACATGGGGCAACAGTGGCTGGACGGCAGAAGAAGAACAGGAAGCCAGGCTATATCTGGAGTCCGAATTGTTGCCGGTAAATGACTTGTGTCTGTTCACCGGAGCCATCCTGCTCAGCCTGATGGAATGTTTCGATCCGCGGAAATTCTCATGGTTACTGGATGCCGCAACGCACGCCGACACACAGGTCAAACAGCGCGCCCTGGTGATTATCGCCATCATACTGCACATACACTCCAACCGCTTGCGGCTATACCCGGAGCTGATGGCAAAGTTATCGCTTCTCGATGAGAACGGCAGCTTCGGCAAACAGTTGAACCGGGTTTACATCCAGCTACTCCGCAGCCGTGAGACAGAGAAGATAGACAAGAAGATGCGTGAAGAAATCATTCCGGAAATGATGAAGAACGTCACCATCATGCGCAACATGAAGTACGGCTTCGAAGAAAACATTGATGAAGACGACCGCAATCCGGACTGGGAGAAAGCATTCGAGGAATCGGGCCTGGGCGACAAGATACGCGAGATGAACGAACTTCAACTGGAAGGAGCCGATGTATATATGAGTACGTTTGCCCAACTCAAGAGTTACCCGTTCTTCCAAAATCCGCATAACTGGTTCTATCCGTTCGACATGCAGCATTCCAGCATCATACGGGAGTTCGGACTGAAGCCTACCGGAGAAAACGCCGTCCTGTCACTGATACTGCAATCGGGCTTTTTCTGCAACAGCGACAAGTATTCATTATGCTTTACCATGGCACATATACCGCAAGCGCAGCGTAATATGATGCTCAGTCAAATGACATCACAGGATTTGAATGAACTGATGGACGAAAGCAAATCGTCCAGCCTGAGACAGTATGCCTTGCGACCGGATGTTATCAGCAACCAGTATATCCACGATTTATACCGGTTCTTCAAGTTAAGCCAGCGCCACCATGAGTTCCGTGATATTTTCAAGGAAGAAATAACCCTGCACCGCATACCGGCACTGAAAGACATTTTGTGCAAGCCCGAACTATTGGCAACCATAGCCGACTTCCATTTCCGCAAAGAGCATCCCGCAGAAGCCTTAAGCATCTATAAAGAAATAACGGATATGAACCATGCCGATGCGGAAATCTTCCAAAAGACCGGCTATTGCCTGCAAAAAGAGAAACGTTACAAAGAAGCTATCGAGGCTTATAGGAAAGCCGATGTGCTGAAACCCGACCATGTATGGACTATCCGCCACCTCGCCACCTGCCACCGCCAATTGCGAGACTTTGCAACGGCATTGGAATATTACAGAAAAGCGGAAGCCATGCAACCGGAAAACAGAAACCTGCCATTCCTCATCGGCAGTTGCCTGGCGGAGCAGGAACGCTACGAAGAAGCCTTGCAATGTTTCTTTAAGCTGGATTTCATGGAGAACGACTGCATCAAGGCATGGCGTGCCATAGGCTGGTGCTCGTTTGTCAGCGGAAAATTTGAACAGGCCATGCGGTATTACAACAAGATACTTGCCTTGAAACCGCTTTCCACAGATTACCTCAATGCCGGACACGCAGCATTGCTATTGGGAAATATGGAAAAGGCTGCCGAACTGTACGGGAAAGCTACCTCGGAAAGCGGTAACCGGGAGACTTTTCTTGAGATGTTCGATAAAGACAAGGAGATGCTCATCAAGTTGGGGGTAGACGAAAAAGACATACCGCTGATAAGAGATTTTGGTTTAACCGCTGATTAAAAGATAAAAAAACATATCCCGTCATTCAGAGACTCGTAGCAATGAAAAGCCTCCCTCCCCTATATAAGCTTACCGCTACACGTCTCTGAATGACAGTATGACGTAAGATTTCGCTTCCCATACCTCCTATATTTACCTCATTGGAGTAAAAAACAGGCGAAATGGTGTATTTTCCGTTCATATTACCTCTCCTTATTTCCTAATTGAAGGTATTTACTTATTTTTGCTATAGCTTTAAAGTAAATACAATGAAACGACTCGATGTTCTTATTCTTTTGCTATCAATAACCGTATTCATCATTGCCCAACCGGTTTGTCAGGTCAAGCACTTTTCTGTCAATGACGGTCTCGCCCAAGGAAATGTAATGGGAATGCTTCAAGACCAAAAGGGCTTCATCTGGTTCAGCACTTGGAACGGACTGAGCAAATATGACGGATACACATTCAAGACCTACAAGACTTCTCAGGAAGACCGTTACGCTTTCGGCAGCAACCGTATGGGAACAATCTCCGAAAGCAAATACGGAGATATCTGGTGTCCTACCTACGACGGACAAGCCTGTCTGTTCGATGTGGAAACGGAAAAATTCATCGATGTATTGCAACCTCTTGAAATTACAACCAAGCACTCTAACTATGTCTCACGCATATTGTCATTGAAGAAAGGCATAGCGTGGATTATCTGCAAAAACGGATACACATATAGAGCCGATGAACAACTATGCAAACACGGAGAAGGTATCACACTGTACTCTACATTCACCAAGAATCTGAAAGGAGACCGTATCTATACCGTTTATCAGGATTCCGATGAAGACGAATGGATATTGACCAACAAAGGCGTCACCATTGTCGGAAATAAAAGGGTAGACACCGACTTTCCATTTCAATATATCACACAAATAAAGGAGAATATATATCTGATTGCCGACAAGGGTAAACTGGCTCAATACAATTTCCAAACCCCAAAGCTGAAGTTTATCAATATCCCCTGTTCTCACAACAGAATAACCAATGTTACTGCAATAGGAACAGAAACGCTAGCATTAGGTACGGACAATGGTCTGATACTGTATTCCACTCCCGACAATACATTCCGCCAAATCGATATTCGTACATCCACCCAACCTTCCAATTATGTGGAACAGGTCTATCAAGACAAGCAACAAAATATTTGGGTATTCTCCCAAAGCTCCGGCGTCATCCGTATCTTGCCCGGCTGTGATGAAAAAGAGCACCTGTTTACTCCCCAGAATGAAGTTATCAGGCACGGGCGCAACAGCCGTAAACTGATATTCGAAGATAAAACCGGTAACCTATGGGTATTGCCCACCAACGGTAACCTTTCTTATTACGACCGGAAAGAAAAAAGACTCAAACCGCTGCTTACCGACACTGACAATCCTAAATCCATATTCAGCCCGTTGGTACGCTTTTACACTCTCGACACACAAGGAAACTGTTGGCTTGCCACTGCACGCGGAATAGACCGGATAAGTTTTTTCCCTCAAAGTTTCCAATTCAACCAAACCGATTACGAAGCAGAAACACGTGCCTTCCTGCGAGACAGCAACAATCGCTTATGGAGCGCATCCAAAGCAAGTTACATCCAGATATATGCCCCCGACGGAAGTTTGGAAGGCTACCTCTCGCCGCAGGGAAATATTGTCAAAGAGAAACAACTGTTCTACAACGGCGTATACGCCATCATGGAAGACAAAGAGAAGAACATCTGGCTGGGTACGAAAGGCGCCGGATTATTCCAACTGACTCCCAAAGGAATAAATCGATATTCCGTCACCTGCTTCAAGCACCAACCGAACAATCCTTACAGTATAAGTGACAACAGCATATATTCCATTTTTCAGGATAGCCACAACCGCATCTGGATAGGTTGTTATGGTGGCGGACTAAACCTGCTGACCCGGCGAAATGACCAAACACCCATATTCATCCATAGCAACAATGAACTGAAAAACTATCCCACGGATTATGGAATGAAAGTACGTAACATCACCGAAGCTCCCGGCGGCGTACTTATGGTAGGTACCACGAACGGACTGCTCACTTTCTCCAATAAGTTTGAATTGCCCGAAGAAGTAAAGTTCTACAGAAACTGCCATCAGCCGGGCGATAAAAACAGTCTTGCCACCAACGACATTACGCACATCTATACAGACAGACGAAAGACAACATACGTTATAAGTTTCACCGGCGGTATCAGTAAAATTATCTCCGGTCAATTGCTCAGCGAACAAATACGCTTCAAGAACTACGACCAAAGCAACGGATTGGCCTCCGACCTGACCCTCTCAATGACGGAAGACACCCACAATCACCTTTGGATAGTTTCCGAAATAGCCCTATCCAGATTTAATCCCGACAACGAGACTTTTGAAAACTACACGCTTGGCTCCACCTACCAGCAACAGTTCAACTTCTCAGAAGCTCTCCCTGTCATTAACGCCCGCAAACAAATCGTATTGGGTACAGACAAAGGTTTTCTGGAAATTTCTCCCGATAAGATGCGAAAAAGTACCTATGTACCCCCTATCGTATTTACCGGATTTAAAATACAAGGGCATCCGGCAGACCATCCAATCGACAATCTGAAAGAACTGGAACTGAAAGCATCCCAGCGGAACGTTACTTTCCAGTTTGCAGCACTCGATTACGTAAATCCCGACAATATACTTTACGCCTATCGCCTGCAAGGGCTGGAAGACGAATGGAATGAAGTCGACAACAACCGTTCCGCCAGCTATATCAATCTGCCGGCAGGACAGTACCAATTACAAATCAAATCGACCAACAGCGACGGAGTATGGACCGACAACATACGTACGCTATCCATCCATGTACTCCCGACATTTTGGGAAACCTATTGGGCATGGCTACTCTATTTCATTCTGTTTGTCCTGTTCACCGCCACCATTGTATATGTTCTGTTCTATATTTACCGTCTGCGCCACCAAGTAGACATGGAACAGCAACTCGCAAATGTCAAGCTACGTTTCTTCACCGATATTTCCCACGAACTGCGTACTCCGTTGACCCTGATAGGCAGTCCGGTTACAGAAGTCCTGGAGAACGAGCCCCTGTCTCCCACTGCCCGCGAGCACCTGACCCTTGTGCGCAGGAACACAGAACGGATGCTCCGACTAATGAACCAGATACTGGATTTCCGCAAAATACAAAATCAGAAGATGAAGCTGTTAGTGGAAAACACAGACCTTATTCCGCTCTTGCAGAAAGTGATGGACAGTTTCCGGCTGATAGCCAAAGAAAAGGAGATTGATTACCGGATGCAATCTGCGACCGAATCCGTTTTCGGTTGGATAGACCGGGACAAATTCGAAAAGATATTCTTTAACCTGCTTTCCAACGCATTCAAATATACTCCCAACGGCAAAGCTATCACAGTCAAAGTTACGCCACATAAAGACACGATAGACATCGAAGTGGCGGACGAAGGAATCGGAATCGCAACGGAAAAGTTGCGTACCCTTTTCCAGCGCTTTGAAACACTGGTAAAGGAGAATATTCTCCAGCCCTCATCGGGTATCGGACTATCACTGGTAAAAGAGATGGTAGAAATTCACCACGGTAGCATCAAAGTAGACAGCCAGCCCGGTGTGGGCAGCCGTTTTACCGTAACCCTGCCTCTGCAAAAGCAAGCTTTCGAGAAAGATACGCAAGCGGAATTCATATTGAACGATGCTCAGTCATCCTCTCTGACTGCCACCGATGAAGACACAAAAGAAACAGATACAAAAGAGATTTATGACAATAATACCACCGACTGCCACTCCATTCTGGTGGTAGAGGACAACAAAGAACTGCGGACTTTTCTAAAGAACAGCCTGTCGGGAGACTACACCGTTATCACTGCTTCCAACGGAGAAGAAGGGCTGCAATCTGCCATAGACAATCTCCCGGACTTAATCATCAGCGATGTCATGATGCCCGTCATGGATGGATTGGAAATGGTGAAGCACATCAAAGAAAACAATTCCATTTGCCACATTCCCATCATCATACTATCGGCAAAGGCATCTTTGGACGATCGCATAGCAGGACTGGAGCAGGGAATAGATGACTATATAACCAAGCCTTTCAGCGCCACTTACTTGAAAACCCGTATCGTCACGCTCCTCCGCCAACGCAAATCGTTGCAGGAAATGTACATGGCGCAACTCACTGAAAGCAAGAACGCCATTATCTCCGGTAACCTCACCCCTTCACAACCTCAGATTACTCCTTTTGACGAACAATTCATGCAAAAGGTTATGGAGTTTATGGAACAGCAAATGGACAACTCGGAGCTGACCATCGACGCATTTGCCGAGCATCTGATGATGAGCCGTACTATCTTTTATCGGAAGTTGAAATCGATTATCGGGCTTACTCCCGTGGATTTCATACGCGAAATCCGCATCAAACGCGCCGTACAACTGATAGACAGCGGAGAGTATAACTTCTCGCAAATTGCTTATATGACCGGATTCAGCGATCCGAAGTACTTCAGCAAATGCTTTAAAAAGGTTATGGGGGTCACACCTTCGGAATATAAAGAGAGAAAATGAAAAAACATTCCGAATAAAAAACACACTCTTTCGACCGGATATTACCCGTTTAAAAACCGGAAAGCGCGTACTATTGCAATCGTTAAACGGAATACCATAAAAAACGATTACTCAAAGATGAAAAAACAATGGATTATCGCCTGCCTTGCCGGTGTACTGACGGCCGGTGCCCAGGCCCAACAATCAAACTATGTTTCCGAAGTATGGGTAGCCGACCAAGGAGACGGCACCTACAAGAACCCTGTTCTCTATGCAGACTACTCAGACCCTGATGTCTGCCGCGTGGGTGATGATTTCTACCTGACGTCGTCCAGTTTCGGCTGTCTGCCCGGACTACAGATTCTCCATTCCAAAGACTTGGTGAACTGGTCTATTATCAGCGCCGCCGTACCCGCCGCCCTTCCTCCGGTCACCACTCCCGAACGTCCGGAACACGGCAACCGTGTGTGGGCTCCCAGTATCCGCCATCATAACGGCGAATTCTATATTTTCTGGGGAGACCCGGACCAAGGCATATTCATGGTAAAGTCGTCCCGGGCAGAAGGTCCGTGGAGCAAGCCAGTACTTGTAAAAGAGATTAAGGGCATTATCGATACCTGCCCCATTTGGGATGAGGACGGCAAAGTCTACCTGGCACACGCATACGCCGGCAGCCGCGCCGGGCAGAAAAGCGTCATCGCCATCTGCGAGTTGAGCGCCGACGCTACCCAAGTCATCGGTCCTTCCCGCATCATCTTCGATGGACACGAACATCACGGCACGTGCGAAGGGCCGAAACTGTACAAACGCAACGGTTATTACTACGTTTTCCTCCCTGCCGGCGGCGTGGCTACCGGCTGGCAGGTGGTGCTTCGCTCCCGTAACATCTATGGTCCTTATGAAAACCGTACCGTACTGGCACAGGGCAACTCACCCGTCAATGGACCTCATCAGGGTGGCTGGGTGGACACGCCTACCGGTGAAGACTGGTTCATGCACTTTCAGGATGTAGGCGCCTACGGACGTGTAGTACATCTGCAACCCATGAAGTGGATTGACGACTGGCCTGTAATCGGAACAGATAAAGACGGGGACGGATGCGGCGAACCCGTACTGACCTACCGCAAGCCCGATATAGGTAAGACATACCCCGTATGTACTCCGCAAGAAAGCGATGAGTTCGACGGCTACACCCTGTCTCCGCAATGGCAGTGGCACGCCAACATCAATGATAAATGGGCATATTACGCCGGCGACCGGAGTATGGTGCGTCTTTACTCCTATCCCGTTCCGGATAATTACAAGAGCTTGTGGGATGTGCCCAACCTGTTGTTGCAGAAAACCCCGTCGGACAACTTCACCGCAACCATGAAACTGACCTTCCGCCCCAACCCGAAGTACAAAGGCGAGCGTACCGGATTGGTAGTCATGGGCATGGATTATGCCGGACTCATACTGGAGAATACGGAACAGGGAACCGTACTTTCGCAAATCGCCTGCCGGAAAGCAGACAGAGGCGGCACCGAAAAAACAAATGACAGCGTTGCCGTAAAAGACTCTACCCTCTACCTGCGAGTGAAGTTCAGCGCCGACGGCAGTAAAGTGAAAGGCACAGACGACCTGTTGGTACGCTGCAACTTCAGTTACAGTCTCGACGGCAAGAAGTTCCGTCCGCTCGGCGAAACCTTCCAAGCCCGTGAAGGCAAATGGATAGGAGCCAAAGTAGGAACATTTTGTACCCGCCCCGCTATCCGCACCAATGACGGCGGCTGGACGGATGTAGACTGGTTCCGTATCACAAGAAAATAAATGTTGATATCAAAACGTTATCAAAGCATACAGAAAAAAACAACTATATTCATATAATCATGAGAAACAGAATAACCTATCTGCTTGCCTGCCTCATTGTTTCGGGTAGCAGCCTTGCACAGTCCGTCTATAAGGACAACAGCTACAGTCCGGCAGAGCGTGCGGAAGATTTAGTGAAACAACTCACACTGGAAGAGAAAGTATCCTTGATGATGGACAACTCAAAGCCCGTGGAACGGTTGGGTATCAAACCCTACAACTGGTGGAACGAAGCATTGCACGGAGTAGCACGCAGCGGTTTGGCAACCGTTTTTCCGCAACCCATCGGCATGGCGGCTTCTTTCTCTCCCGAAGCTTTACATACAGCTTTCGTTGCCGTATCCGATGAAGCACGCGCCAAGAATGCCGTCTACTCGAAAGAGGGCAGCTACAAACGCTATCAAGGGCTGACCATCTGGACACCCACGGTGAACATCTACCGCGACCCTCGCTGGGGACGGGGTATAGAGACATACGGTGAAGACCCTTATCTGGCAAGCGTTATGGGCGTAAATGTTGTAAAAGGCCTGCAATGCCTGGACGAAAACCGGAAATACGATAAGGTACACGCTTGCGCCAAGCACTTCGCCGTGCACTCCGGTCCCGAATGGAACCGCCACAGCTTCAATGCGGAGAACATCAGCCCGCGCGATTTGTACGAAACCTACCTGCCGCCCTTTGAAGCACTGGTAAAAGAAGGTAAGGTAAAAGAAGTGATGTGTGCCTACAACCGCTTCGAGGGTGAACCTTGCTGCGGCAGCAACCGCCTGCTGACGCATATTCTCCGCGAAGAGTGGGGATACGACGGTATTGTCGTATCCGATTGCAGCGCCATCAGCGACTTCCACAACGCCAAAGGACACAAAACCCACCCCGATGCCGCTTCCGCCTCTTCTGCCGCCGTACTGAGTGGAACAGACCTGGAATGCGGTTCCAATTACCGTTCGCTGATAGAAGGAGTAAAAAGAGGACTCATCAATGAAAAAGACATCGACCGCTCCGTAAAACGTCTGTTACAGGCACGCTTCGAATTGGGCGAGATGGACGAACTCAGCCGGGTGGACTGGGCACAGACACCCTATTCCGTAGTCGGCTCCGACAAGCACGATTCACTGTCGCTGGACATGGCACGCAAGTCCATGACACTGTTACAAAACAAAAACGGCATCCTTCCCCTCGAACGCGGCGGGAAAGTCATCGCCGTAATGGGGCCCAACGCCAACGACTCCGTGATGCAGTGGGGAAACTACAACGGTACTCCCAAACGTACCATCACCATTCTGGACGGTATCCGCTCGGCCATGGGCAAAGACGACAAACTGATTTACGAACAAGGCTGTTCGTGGGTGGAAAGGAAATTGATACGCAGCGTATTCAGCCAGTGTAAATCCGAAAACGGCCCCGGCTTCAGCGCCCGTTACTGGAACAATACGGAGTTCAAGGGCGAACCCGCAGCCACGGCACAGCTAAGCACTCCATTCCATCTCTGTACTTCCGGAGCCACTGTTTTTGCACCGGGCGTAAACCTCACCGATTTCTCTGCCGTTTACCAAAGCGTATTCACTCCCCGGGAGAGCGGCGATGTTGTGTTCGACTTCTACTGCTACGGTTCCGTAAAGCTGCTCGTCGACGGCAAAGAGGTGAAGAACTTCACCAACAAACACGGCAGCCGTCCGCAAGCACACGGCATGCGTGTAGAGGCCGGCAAATCGTATGACATTGAAATCCGCTTCCAATACTTTGCCAGCGACGCCCAGCTCAACTTCGACATCGGCTTCAAGGAAGAGTGTGACATACAACGCTCGGTAGCCAAAGTGAAAGATGCCGATATCGTGATTTTTGCAGGCGGCATATCCCCTCAACTGGAAGGAGAAGAGATGGGCGTTGACCTGCCCGGCTTCAAGAGAGGCGACCGCACGGACATCGAACTGCCTGCCGTTCAACGGGAAATGATTAAAGCGCTTCACGATGCAGGCAAGAAGGTTATCTTCGTAAACTGTTCGGGTTCGCCCATTGCCATGGAAGCCGAGACGGAACACTGCCAAGCCATTCTGCAGGCATGGTATCCGGGACAGTCGGGCGGTAAGGCCGTTGCCGAAGTCCTGTTCGGCGACTACAACCCTGCCGGACGCCTGCCGGTTACGTTCTACCGTAGCCTGTCGCAACTGCCCGACTTCGAAGACTACAACATGGCAGGACATACCTACCGCTTCTTCAAAGGCGAACCGCTTTTCCCGTTCGGATACGGTTTGAGTTACACCACATTCAAATACGGTAAAATGAAAATGGATTCATCTGTCAAGGTAGGCGAAACGGCAAAAATCACCGTACCCGTCACCAATACCGGCAGCCGCGACGGCGAGGAAGTAGTACAGGTATATCTCAAGAAGAACGGAGAGACAGACGGTCCTATCAAGACGCTGCGCGCCTTCAAACGCGTACGCATCCCGGCAGGAAAGACCGTGAAAGTGGAACTCGAACTGACTCCCAAACAACTGGAATGGTGGGACAACACCACCAACACGATGCGTACCATGCAAAATACCTTCGATGTATTGGTAGGCGGAAGCTCTCAAGAGAAAGACCTGCAAAAGAAAACACTAAAACTGTTATAAGAAACCGATAGAACTCCCACTCTGTAGTATTCAGAGAAGTAAAGCGATGAAGAATCTCTTCCCGGTATCTGCAAGGAAGAGATTTTTCGTCGCTTTGCTTTTATCCGACAAGGATACCGGCCGTATTCTTTGGCACAACGTCCTGCCGGTCCGTCACACCGGCGGTTACTCCCGTTCCCATGAGGCGAAACGGACGTTTCCACTAGCGAAACGCTCGTTCCCCTTAAAGGAAACTCCAGTTCCCCTTAAGGGAAATTCTTGTTTCCTTTAGGGGAAACGGTTGTTTCTCCCGTGGGAAACGGACCTTTCCATAAGTATGATAACCGTAAAGAGTTATAGATAAATACCAAACTGTATATAGAAGGGGAAAAAAGCGAATAGAGCACCTCCTGAAAATACAATAGGCACGGATTGTATGAAGTAGCCGCTTCCGGTTTACCAGTTCCATACAATCCGTGCCTTACCAACACGAAGTTATGTCTAAATTCAATTCTGTGTGAGCAATCTCCTTTCCGAGATTTTATCGTATGCCTTACCGTCAATGACTATATCCGTGGCATTCTCCACTTGCAGATACGCATCATCAGCCGTTTCTATTTCGATATTTTCCAGAGTAATTCCGGCAACCTTGTTTATGGAAGCTCCTTTCTGCGCATCGGTTACTTTCATATTCTTAACAGAAAAGTTCTCGATAGGCATTTCGGGCAGCCCGTTCAGGAACATGGCACGGCCGGCACCTTTGCAGGATACATTGGAGATGTGGATATTCCTGAAAGCCGGAGTCTCTTCGGTCACGGCAGGCACAGGAGCGCCGGGCGCTTCTTTCACAGCATAATAGAGGTCGGCAATCAATGCATCACCCGGAATGTTTATCATATTGATATTGTCCACGTAGATATTTTCCACCACACCACCACGGCCGCGCGTACTCTTGAAACGCAACCCGACATCGGTACCGATGAATGTACAATCTGCCACATACACATTCCTGACGCCGCCGGACATTTCACTGCCCACAACAAAACCGCCGTGTCCGTGCAATACGATGTTGTCCTTCACTATCACATTCTCGCAAGGTTCTCCGCGTCGACGGCCGTCGGCATCTTTACCCGACTTTATACAAATGGCGTCATCACCCGCATCGAACAGACAATTGGTTACCACCACATTCTTACACGATTCCACATCGAGGGCATCTCCATTCTGCGAATACCAGGGATTGAACACCTTGACGCCATCCAATGTCAGGTCTTCGCAAGAGAGCGGATGCAGGCACCAACTGGGCGAATTGCGGAACGTTACGCCTTCCAGCAATATGCGTTTACTCTTTACGAAGCTCAGCAGCACAGGACGCAACCAGCGTTTCATTCCTTCCCATTCATCGGCAGAAACTGTTCTTTTCTCTTTGCTGCCGGTAAGTACGGAAGCTTTCAAAGCACCGGCATCGGGATACCACACTTTGCCGGCATCGTCTACCACCCCACCCGACCTGAGCAGTGCCTTCCACTGTCCGTCCGTCATTTTATTACGTTTCACAGGTCGCCAGCTATCGCCCGAACCATCGAAGACCCCGTGCCCCGTAATGGCTATATTCTCTGCTTTCATCGCAGAGATAGGCGACTGGCAACGGAGCATGTCCAACCCCTCGAAAGAGGTATGTACCAACGGATACAAAGCGGCATCATCGCTGAAGAGTACAAGCGCGTTTCGTTCGGCATGCAGGTTAACATTGCTCTGCAATACGATAGGCCCCGTAAGCCACAATCCCTCGGGAATGATTACTTTACCACCACCCTTCTCGCTCACCGCCCTGATGGCATTGTTAATGGCTTCGGTGTTCAGTGTCTCACCGTCCGCCTTTGCGCCGAAATCACGGATATCCACCTGATAGTCGGGGAAAGAGGGGTGCTGTACGACAGGCATCTCAAAGGGAAGATTCTTATAAAGGTCTTCCTTGTTTGCGATGTCATAACGCTCCGTCGAAGCGCTTTGACAAGCGCAAAGTGTTCCTAAAATGACGGGCATGAAGCCCGCCATTTTCATTAATCTGTTCATCGGTTATAAAACTTTTAAGTATTTATATTTGTGTTTGTTTACTCCTTAAACCAAGAGGGATCATTGCCTTTCCAACTCATAATCTTTTCCCGGCTACCGAAGTTTTCGTTAAACTGTGCCTCACTAAGATTAAGTACCGTAGTTCTCACAGCTTCAGGAATAAGATTGTAGAAATCGGCTCCGGATTCTGTCTTACCGTTGTACATCTTGCAACCAACGGTAACCGACGGTACGGCAGGCTCCAACGGTTTATTTTCCCCTACAAAGTTCGGACCGTACACATCGGCAAATGTACAGTTCAGGAAAGTCAGGTTGTCAGGTGCATACTGATAAATCAATGTGGACTTAGTAACTCCTTCGCCTACCGTAAAACGGCAACGGTCGAACACATAACCCAAATAACCTTCTTTGACACGAGCCTGCATCACGGCACGAGTGCCGGTAGGTGCATAAAGTTCGCAGTCTTCAAACAACACAACTTCTCCCGAACCCCAGATAAAGTCCGTAGCACCTTCCACATAACATTTGTAGAACCAGTTATATCCACCGCCCGGAAGCAAGGTATCCTGATAACCAATCAACCGGCAATTAATAAAGGCAGTAGATTTATTATCAATATAAAGCGCTTCACCAAATCCCTGATATCTGCAATTAGTATTTTCTATTGTAACATTCTCAAAACGGATATATTCCGACTTGCCACAAATAGTCATTACCGAACGTCCACCGGAAGTAACCGGAGTACCAATCGGTGCAAACTGATCAAAGCTTGTTCCTTTACCGGTGCCTCCGTTATAGCTATTGTCATTATCATACTGAATACTTACCGCTGTATTATCTCCCGAGTTACCTTTAATGGTAATATTGCTTTGGTCGCGCAAGTAAATAATTTCCTGATAGATACCGTTGTCCATTTGGAACACTTTCCGTGCAGCCAAATCAACATGAGTAGCACAAAAATCAATAGCTCCTTGCAACGTATAAAAATCAGCATTTACATCAGTATGGCTTATCTTCACATTATATTCTCCCCCGGCAAATGTAGGAGCAGCCTTTGTCTTGAAACTCCATGCACGACCATAGATACCCGAAAAATCTTCTTGAACGATGGCATCCCTGTCAATGACTACATAATATTCCGTATCAAATTCCAAACGTTGCTGATGAGGTTTGATAATGAAATCATTCCCTTCCACACGTGCCGCATAATAGTTTACTACTCTGCAATTAGCGGAAGAACCGGTCGGAGTCGCCCCGACGGCATCCATCCAAGTATTCAAATAGCGTTGACGTGTATCGTCTTTATTTGTGGCAAATGGGTCTCGCCGTTCTCCCATATTAATCTCATCCACCATCTTATGGTCGCTCATCCGATAAATGCGGATGTATCCGCTTGTACCCAGCTCAGGCGCTACACCGTCGAAAGAGATTTTCAATTCCGTATCGGCAAAAGCATCAGTTGCTTTATCGGCTGGAAAGAGATGGTACTCGGCAGGTTGATTCCCATCCGCCGTACCGTTTTCATTGCTGCCATCTTCCCACGGAGCGGAACTGTTTCCTGCGTCCACATCTTCCAAACGGCCTATGATAATATCTTCCGTAGGATCGATATAAATTCCAAACGTATATTGCGAACCGGCATTGAATTTGGGCAGACTGATATCAAGATCGGCAAACACCCATTCGCGTGTTCTGCCGTCCAAAACAAACGATACCTTGTAAGCATCACTTAAAGTAACGGGCAGAATGATGGCTTCACGATAATTGTTAGCAGAATTCACGTAAGGAGTTATATCGGCTACGGAATTATCATCTGTTGTCAACGCCCCCGTCTGCACATTGAATGCTGCAGAAACCGGCATGCCCTGTATCTTCACATCACTTACCGTCAAGGGGTTCTTTTCCATATCCATGAACTTCAAAACCACCTTTGAGAGACGGTGTGTAAATTTCAACGCAATGTTCGTATCGCTTTCTTTATCATACACATACGGTTCGGATGCAGTACCGTACAGCAAGTCGCAAGCGGTACTTCCATTGCTTTGGTCGGCTATCGACACCGGATAGTTAAAATCCTGCATATCGGCATTATACGGATAGTAAGCGACAAACTTCACCGGCTTGCCATCGTCCTGCACAGCAAGCGGTGTTTCCGAAGTGAATGCTACCGACTGACCGTCCTCGGCACATACATAAGGCACATTCACATTGTCCAATACCGGCTCGGACGTATCGGCATCCAAGGCGAATGTTCCAATCTTGTCCCCATTCGTCCAAGACGTACCGTCTTGTGTGACACGGGTGGTAAAGCCTGTCAGGTCTACACCGAACGTAATCGCACCGGTAGTAGGCGCAGGATTATCACCCGTCTCCTGCTCGTTGTCCGAGCAGGAGAGGAACAATAGTCCCAAAAGGGGATATAATAGGGTATGAAATAATTTCATAAATTTATAGTCTAAATAATTGTTATACGTAAACACGGATTATTCTACTGATTTATACCAGCGAGGATCACCTGCTTGAACATCAATTTTGAGCGTAAGGTCGCCGTTGGCTGCATCTACAAACAAATCAGAAACTTTATAATCGGTATTAAAAGTTACAGCTGTTTCGGATTTAAAACCACCGGTAGCTACTTTACCATCATCATCATTTTTTGCAGCATAATTACCTTCTCCTGTTGAACTGGTAGTGTTATAAGACAAATTGGAATGCGCCGGATCTATCATAGCAGAAACATTATTGCTATAAATAATGTTACAGCCGTTATCCGTTCCTTGAATCGGAGTTTTATCCAAACTAACCAATGTACAATGCTGTATTGTAATTGTCGGATTAAAAGCACCTTTGGAATTATATGGATGTATAGCTTGCCCTGACATTTTATAAAAAGTAGAATTAGTCAATGTTATTACTTCCGAACCATAGCTTTCAAAAACAGAAGACATATCATGCATATAGCTGTCTCTTATACACATCTCCGAGCCCACGAGACT
>ERZ1027074.469-NODE-469-length-18463-cov-8.262006_pt1 | contig 18463 bp, 16 predicted proteins | sample MGYA00519417_ERZ1027074 | MGnify/ENA primary metagenome ERZ1027074 (study PRJEB26926, sample SAMN06164770) | human gut metagenome | biome: ENVO:00009003; feature: ENVO:2100002; material: ENVO:00002003 | host: Homo sapiens | place: USA | collected 2012 ...
TGGAGCTTTCTTAGTTCAGTTGTTTCGTGTGGTAACTTAACAATAACGGATTATGGAAAGTAATTCTACTGCTTTTTCAATAAAAATAAAACTGCGTCACAGCCTTGGCAGGCCATCGCGTAGCGATTTTGTTCAATCGTTATTTGTAGAGAGGAGATGATTGTTAAATGAGAATTGCTGCGTATCAATTTGCTGTATCTGGAAATATTAGTGAGAATTATAAAGAAATAGAAAAAGCAATATATATCGCAAAAACTGAAAATGTTCGGTTGCTTATATTTCCAGAATGTTCATTAACAGGGTATCCTCCGAGAAATATATCTAATGCGTCATGTGTTGATTTTAATCTTGTTCAGATAATGTGTGATAAACTTCAATCAATAGCTAACAAAAATGACATTTCCTTTATTATTGGAACTATATTTAAAGAAAAAGAAATATACAATAGAGCAATGTTGTTTCAGCCTAATAGTCAAATTGAGTTCTATGATAAGCGTGCCTTGTGGGGATGGGATAAGGATAATTTCACAAAAGGCAGTAACAATGGAATATTTGAAATGGAAGGGATAAAATTTGGAATAAGAATTTGTTTTGAAATCAGATTTCCTGAATTCTTTCGAGAACTATACAAAAGAAATACAGATATAAATCTAGTTCTATTTTATGATGTAGCAGATATAGATGATAACGAAAGATATAACATGATTAAAGGACACTTACAAACTCGAGCAGTTGAAAATGTTACTACCACTATTTCTGTAAATGCTATTTCACCATTTCAAACGGCTCCGACAATGGTCCTTGGAAAATCGGGTCAGTGTATAAAAGAATGTGTTAGAAATAAACCTGAACTTTTGATTTATGATTTTGAAAAGACAGAGAATGATTTCGGTGAAAATGGAAGGATATCAATATCTGATATGTTGATTGAATAGAGTGCGATTGATGTTTCAAGACAATGAATTGGTTAACTTCCAGTTGTGCGCCCAGCTAAGGGTGTGTAGTCAAGCCGGTGGGATTCCGGTTTATCCAAGGTTTAGCCAACCAGATAATAGCGAGTCTTGGGATGATGCCGGTAACGGCATCTGACAAGCGTAGACAGCAAGAAAGCAGGGTTGAATAGTGATTGAGCTTCGAAACGTTAACTTCAGTCGGTCGACGTCTTAACTGGTGCGGAAGACAATATCATGTAATGCGATATGGCGAGTGTTATGTGGCACTGCGGAGTCAGAGAACCAATCATGTTTTACATTATGAATACACATCAACTGGGGAGAACCTGCCATTTCTCGAAGAAGAGTATGAAATTGCAACTGAAAACGGAGTATTTCAAATGAATGGTAGGTGGTCGGACAATCCCATAGTACTGTAGAAATCGGGCAATGCCGATGGAGGGAAGGGGATTGCATAGTAAAGGTCTTACTGAGGACACATTATCCGTACTCAGGGACGGAGGAAATAATGGAAACGAAATTAGTGAGAATAGCTGAGATATCGGCAACATCAAAACATCCTATATTTACATCAGTGTACCACTTGATAAATGAAGATATGCTAAAGCAATGCCATAAGGAATTAGATGGGAACAAAGCAGTCGGAATTGACAAGGTAACTAAGGATGAGTATGGGAAGAACCTTGATAGAAATATCAAGGAACTGGTACAGAGGTTGAAAAACAAATCCTTTAAGCCACTTCCGTCACTGAGGGTATATATACCTAAAGGAAATGGAAAGAAACGACCATTAGGGATTGCTTCCTATGAAGATAAGATTGTACAAATGGCAGTGAAGAAAATACTGGGAGCTATTTATGAACCGAGATTCCTAAACTGCATGTATGGATTCAGACCGAATAGGGGGTGTCACGAAGCAATAAAAGAAGTATACCAACGGATAAGCTATGGAAAAATCAGCTATATCGTAGATGCCGATATCAAAGGTTTCTTTGACCATATCGACCATGATTGGATGATGAAGTTCCTTGAATGGAATATACAGGATAAGAACTTATTGTGGCTAATACGTAAATACCTTAAAGCAGGAATAATGGAGCAAGGAAAATTCGAGCCAACAGAGGAAGGTTCGGCACAAGGCTCAGTAATGAGTCCGATGCTTGCAAATATATACATGCATCATGTGCTGACGCTGTGGTTTAAGCTGGTGGTGCAAAGGGAAATGCAGGGAGAGTGTTTTCTCGTCAACTTTGCGGATGATTTTGTTGCAGGATTTCAATATAAGTCAGAAGCTGAAAGATACTATAAAGAGTTAAAGGAACGAATGGAAAAGTTTGGACTGGAGCTGGAAAGTAGTAAAAGCAGACTAATTGAATTTGGGAGATTTGCAGAGCAGAATCGTAGAGCAAGAGGAGAAAGTAAGCCTGAAACATTTGATTTTCTGGGGTTTACCTTCTACTGTAGCAAAACTCGAAAGGGAGGTTTCGTGCCAAAGGTACAGACTTCAAGAAAGAAGTTTGAGCAAAAGGTTAGAGCATACAAGAACTGGATTTACGATAATCGAAATCGACCAATGCGAGAAATAATTAAAGAGTTGAACGTAAAACTAATTGGACACTATCGATATTATGGTGTTACATGGAATTTTCGGAAGATAACAACATTCCTGCATAGAGTACAACAGTTTCTATTCAAAGCCATGAATCGGAGAGGTTGTAGACGGGCATACACATGGAATGGATTTGTGGAAATGCTAAAGTATTACCCATTAGCAAAACCTAAAACGTACTATTGTTTATATTGAAGCGAATGTTACTATGAGGAGCCGTATGCGGGAAAGCCGCACGTACGGATCTGTGAGGGGCTAAGATTGAGAGGTCTTAGTCTACTCGACTAAGGGCTGGCTTATAATCGCCGCGTCCTATGGCAGAGGGGATATCGTAACAAGCTTTTTTTCTCAGTCTTTTAACCCAGTTGTAAAAGGTGCCGGGATTGATGTTATGTTCTGTACACCATTGGTAGTCACTAAGACCGCTGCTGCGGCATTCCATGATAAGTTGATATCGTTCGTCTGCTGTGCGTCTTTGCGTTTTCATACAGGAAACCTCCATAGTTATAGTAAAACGCTCGCATTTATAGTATCTAGCGCCGATACTGTAGTAAAATGCTGGCATCTATCATCTATAATTATGGCAAATTTTGTGATGATTTTAAATCCACCCTGAAACTAGGCGCTTACCTTTGATGAATTGGGATTTCTGTTTTTAGTCTTTTTTGTACCAATCGTTTGGTACAAGATTTTTGTCAATCGGCCACCAATTTTCGCAAATATATTCTCGGAAAGAAGCGTTGTTGAGGTCAGCGTGATCGACGATAATAACTTGTAATTTCCCCTCAAGTTCACTGGTTCGATCAACTATAAACCGATACATTTTATTGACTTCGTTCCAATCTATATTTTTTTCATCAAGCTCGGATGGAAAATAAACCTGCGAGGGTTGATCAAAAAACAGAAAGCTTGGAACCGGGCGATTTGTACCTATGAAGTAATACTGCAAAGCAAAATAAGCAATTAGATGAACGCCAACCCAGTTCGAACCACTGCCTAATTGCTTAAGTGGTACAGGTCTGTCCGGCTTGTCTACTACGACAGTTACCTTATTGAGGTCAAGCCGGTATGGACTATCACAGTGTTCAAGCTCCAGTTCTTTGGCCCATTTAGTCATATTTTCTTGTATACGAGAAAGCGCAGATTGCTTGCGATCCTCTACGGAATCTGCATCAAGAATTTCGTCAATTTCTTGGATTCTATCTTCAATGCTTTTAATAATTTGCTCTTGTTTATCAGACTCTGTATCATTTTCTACACTTTCAATCCACAAGCTGATTCTTCCAATTACTTTGCCTCGTCGAGCGTTTATGTCTCTTAGGTGTGTACGTTCGTCTTCTTGCTGGTATATTCCATCAATTTCAGATTGTAACCCTTTGATTTCTTCTAGTTTTTTTTCTCGTTCCTGCTCTAATTCAGAAATAAAAGAGCGGAGCTTTGGTTGTTCACGTGTTACATTTGATATTGATTTATCCAGATTGGCAATAGAGGCTTTTATCATTTCAACACTAGGGAGTGGATGTTCTAATGTCCCTGAGCATAATGGACACTTTCCGGGATTAAAGTCCAGTTGCTCAAAAAGCCCTATAGACTCAAGACGCACTTTTTGATGTTCTGCTTCACTTGAATATCCTGTGCTTTCTCCGATAAATCTTTTCGCATTGTCGATAGTAATTCCAATTTCATCGTAGTCACTTTGACACTCTTGAAATTTGCTCTGCAAAAAAGTCAAGCGGTCCATGCCATTACTAGGTTGTACTTGATTTGGAACCCAATTCATTGCTTTTTGCAGGGTTAAGTACATTTCCTGATAATCTTGATAATCTATCTGCATTGCTGGATCTATAAGTCCAACTCTGCGAGCTTCGCCTATAAGCGCGATTGCCCTCTCTGAGCCTCCTCCCATTAAATAACGATTTTCTTCGAGCTTTCGCTTTTCGATCTTCAATTTCCGTTTAAGAATGTTTCTTTCGTTTTCTAACGCAAGAGCTTCTTCGCTAACTGCACCTAAAAAATAAGGAATCGTGTCTTTGATTGCTTGGGTAATAAAATCTTCAGATTGGTGGTGAAACAAAAAGTTTTTTGCTGCAATTTCATCCTGTCCCTGAAAACAATAGTACAATGAATGCCGGATATTGGCGGCTAAGGGCAGTCTGCTCTGTCCTTCAGGCGGTGTATTAAGATTTTCTGATATACCAATTCTTCGAGTTAATGCTTCTTCAATTCCAGAGACATTGGTGTTTGGCGAGAAATTACACTGTTCCGGAACCTCTAAACTAGCACCTACTTCAATATAGCACGTTGTAGTTGTCTGTTGGCCCTTGTCAGGATTTTTTCGGGCAACAAACACTCGTTCTTTTTCAAACTGCAGGAGAAGGCCATACCACGCCACATTTTCGCGAACTACACCGTCAGCAATATTGCAAGAATTACCGCCTAGGCAATAATCAATAATATCTCCAACCGCAGATTTACCGGATTTTGATCTTCCCGTAATAATATTTACTTGTCCCAATTTGAAAGGCAAGTGTCGAACTTTCTGATTGTATCCGTAAAGCACTAATTCAAGTATCTGCATTATGGCCTCACCCCCAACACAATATATATTGTTTCTGTTTTCCCGGCTGAAGCAAACCATTTAGCTACGTGCTCAGCTTTTGTTAGGCATTCTTTTACTTCGGAATCTGCATACTTTGTTTTGCTCAGAGTGCGAGAAGTGGGAACAATTTCTAGTTCTCCGTTCGGTGTTAATACAATTTTACCAGTCTGAAGAAGAAACTCGATTGCTTCGTTTGAAATGGGAACCAATTCTCTTGTTCTTCGAGGAAAATCAATTAACAGTTGAGAATATTTTTGAACCCAGACCAATAACTGCGTACGACTACTAATGTTAATGCGCGTTTGTTTGTGCAGTACGAGTGGTAAAACTAAGTATATCAACGGAAATGGAAATGCCCTATTTAATATTTCATTATAAGTTTTGATAGTTGAATATAAAATTCTTCCGCAAAAAGCTGGATTAAGAAGGTATGCGACTTCATGTGTACGCATATCCCATTTGTTCACATAAATCGCCCCCCTTTATGTACAAAGCTGACCTTTCAGTCGCTCGAAAAAATCTACATGCCATCCTACTTTTAGTTTGTTGGCGAGCATATGATAGCTGCCTCTCATAACAAAAGCTTCTTCGCATTTGGGTCTAATACGAATATCTTTTTTTCAATATCAGATAACAACTTACGCCCTGCTTTGGCTTTCTCTTCTTCAGTTAAAGATTTAATTTCAGCCAGATCATCTTGCATTTCACCAAAGGCATGGTCCCATTCATCAATTAAACGCTTCTCATATTTCTCAAGTTCGTTTACATATAACAGGTCATTTCTGACCCATGCAGCTCTTTGTTTAAAAGCGCGATAATAATCTCTTAATGCATTTTGCATACGATGACTTCCCAGACAAATCAGTTTCAGCTGTTCATAGAGGATTTTTTCACTTTCGCTCAAAGCATTTTCTTGTAGATCATCAACGTCAAAAAAGTCATCTATGGGCAGATTTTCATCAGAGTATTCCTGACTTACGGAAACAATAAACGAACGAACTTGATTTTGTGTAACAAAAATTGGATCCTCAGAACAAAGGGCCTCAATTGCCTTTTTATACCACCAGCCCTCTAATCGTTCGTATATAAGATTTTCATATTTAGGAATACAACTATAGCGAATCTGCTTTTTTACAATTTTTTCTACATCAAGAATATTACTTGCACCATCGACAATATAAATATGTTCAAATAATTTCTTAACAGTCAATTGATCTGCACTTAAAAATGCATCGTAGTATTTTTGGTGAGCAGTATTTTGGGATTGCTTGCAAACATCTTTCAGTTTTGTATATGCTATATTTGGATCTCGGTCATTTTGCCTCAAATACCCGGCGGCCGAATCTTTAGGTGCAATTGCGGTTGTAATAATCAAAAATTCAGTGCTATCTAGTAATTCTGGTTTTTGTGCCAGGGAATCTATCCATACTTTTAGTGTTCGTCATAAATCAGCACTGCTATCTGTGAGATTCCCCTTTTGCTTAATGTGATGCTTAAGCTGGATAAGCTGGACAGGTTGGCCGTCTTTATCGAATGCAACATCATCAAATTTCTCGATGCTAATTTGATAATCGGGATTGTCATTCTTCAGGAGCAATGCTAATGCATACCGTATTTGATACAGATAGCCTAGCATCTGTTCGGTAGCCTGATGGTTGGACATTTAATCAACCCCTTTCCTGTTTAATGACATATCTCCATAGCGTAAAGAGCACTTTGGAGAAAATGGTTTGTCTCTATTATGATTACTTTTTATTATACCATATATTTTTGGCAGCTTCTACCTTTTTGAAATTTATTATTTATTTTTACTGGATCGTTTGTTACTGTTCAGAGGTAAACTTGTAACAAAAGAACCGATGGTATAGACTAATCGTAGTCAAAACCATCGGTTTTCTTATGCAAATATTTCTGCAATCTCGCGGAACAGATTGGCCTGCTCTTTTCTGCGCATCAAAACCAGCATGCTCATGCATTTACAGAGATGGTCGATGCTTGACGGACTCCGGAATGACACAGCCTGCGCCTGTTTTCTTTTATATTTTCTCAGCAGCCGTTCGGCTTCGTTATTCGTGGCAGGTACATTCTTATTATGGAGGAAAAGAAGATGATCTTTCTTATACTTTTTCATCCTTTTGTACAGGTTGTATCCATCACGGTAGTATTTCCCAGGCGGCTCATAGTCGTATTCATCCCCAGCTATGGACAGGATTGTTTTATAACGTTCTTCAAATTCGGAGACGGTCTGCGGATCTGGCTCTTCTGATTCAGATAAACCATTCCGGTAATGGATCATTTCCTGTATCAGGGAATGCATCTGCCTGTTCCAGGAACGGTCTTTTTCGTTGTCCATGCTGTCTTTCAGATAACGCAGTACATGTGCAAGGCATTCCTGGTGGCCGGTTCCATACTTATAAAAGGTTACATCATGATCGTGGACCAGTGTCCCCTGATAGTCTTCAACGACCGTGCCCTTTATTCCATCGTGTCCCTTTTTGCCCCTGGCAAAATAGAGCACACCGCCATCCGGAACCGCACATACAAATACATACGAACTTTCCCCGTTTACACGGGCATTGGTACAGTCTGTATGCATGACAGGGGAAAGCAGCATGTCACGGAAAAGCTCTTTGCGCTGGGATTCTGTTTTTTCTGCAAATGACTGGCAGAGATTATTGATCATGCCTTTTGATATGTTTATTTTTCCATCTGTCAGATCAGACAAAAACCTGTGGCTTTTATCAATTGATGTACAGCAGCCATTATTCAGCAGAAACAGGAAAGCACGTAAATTTCCTCCATAGTTAACGTCATCAATGACTCCCTGTGGAAATGGTGCATGGATCCGTTCACCTGTTTTGGAATTATAGTGCACATCGGCATGATACCCGGTCACATGCACTTCTACGCTGATGTCGATTTTCTGCTTTGTAATGGTTTTCGATGTTTTCTTAAAGTCAGGGTCATGGAGTACTTCTTCGGGTGCAGGAAGATAGATTTCCCTTGTCGGGGTGAGTTTCTTTCTGCAGTGCCCCCTGTGTCCTGGCTGTCCACCGGGTTTCCTTCCTGTCTTTTCGCGGCTGTTGGATATTTTTTTGCGGGCGATAGATTTTGAAGACGGGATGGATGAGTTTTCATAGTTCCGGTTAATCTGTGCCGTCAGTTTCTGTACTTTTTGTTTTTCATCATCAAGCTCTGTCTTTACTTTGTAAAGTTCCCGTCTCTGGGAAGTTACTTTTTCAAGGGCTGTGTCGCGCTGTTTTTCTGCACGGAGTGCCCTTTTTTCCATTACAGCCGCCTTTTTTAATGTTTCAGCGACCATACGGTCGCATTCTTTTTGCCGATGTTCAAAAATCTCAAACCATTGATTCCGAAGCGTAATGGCATGGCTGTGTTCTTTTGCTACAGCTGCTTCCAGTTTTGCAATTCTGCGTTCCAGGGCACGCACCTGTGTAAGGTGCTGTTTTTCCATTCGGATATATTTTTCTCCCGATTGAAAGGCTGCAAGTTCTTCCTGTGCTTCTTTCAGCCTGTATTGAAGTACTGTAATGGTTTCAAAAGAATTTCCCATCCCCATGCCGCGTCCTTTCTTTAAATGTTTGTCAGATCATCAATGATTTTTTCTAATTCTGCATTATGTTCCTCAAGGGATTTGATCAATGAGGACTGGGTTTCAATGACCCTGTGCTGCAGTCCGTTTGTATGCTCAAGACTGCCTATAAGTTCTTCATATGCTTTGAGTTTGCTTTTATCATCTGCGTTCATTTGTGCCTCCTTAAGTATAGGATAAGTACAGCAAAAACAGGGACGAATGGGAAATCGGACGAATTCCGGGACTGGCAGAATGACGGTGGATAACCGGAAGAAAAATGAAAGAAGCAGGACTGGAAATCCGTATTCCAGCCATGTAAAAGCAGGAAAATATGCAGGTACTGTTTATAATTTCAAAAGAAAAAGCAGGATTCGGAAGTCGTTAACGAAACTTTCCATCCTGCTTGAGTTTATCCACAAATATATTTTTTTAAATTTCGTCAGTTTTTACAATGGTCTGAACAGTAACGCTATGGGCAGGCTCTCATATACTTCATCAGCATAAATATATACATCACACCTTCCTCTGTGATAGAATGTAAAAAACGGAGGAAAATACTATGTCAAAACGTTCAGATGAAATCAGAAACAAGTACATACAGAATCCACCTGAAGGCATGACTGCTGATGACATCCGCCACATGAGTGAGGATGATTTGCTTGATATGGATTACTTCTTAAATGAAGACGATGAGTTTGGTGAAGACTTTCCTGGAGCTGAAGGCTTCTATATCTTCTAAAACCTATCGTTTACTTGTCGTGCCCGCTAAATTGCGGGCCCTTTTCATATCTAGCTATCCCAAAGTTAGAACTTTCCTATAAATTAAAAAAGACGAAAAATAAACGATACAGATTTCTCTGTATCGTCCATTTTTCTTTTTTGATTAAATCAATGTAAAATCAAGCCGAGGCAGACTCCTGTCAAAATGATTTTTGCAGTTCTTTTCAAATCAGGTATCTCCTTCCTGCTATCTTTATACCAGATGGTACATGTAAACCGTTTATTCACTCAACGACATCCGATACAGGAATGCGGCTATTTCCGCTCTTGTACAGGCAGCATCCGGATTGAATCGTCCTTTGCTATTCGCTTGTGCGATACCCTTCTCTTTGGCCCACGCCACTGCCTGTGCGTAGTATTCATCAGAAGAAACATCTTTAAAAGCTGTCTCTTGCTCTGCTGCCGGTTTTCCTTGCGCACGCCATAGCATTGTGATCGCCTCGGCTCTCGTTATCGCAGCATTTGGTCTGCTGCCATCCGAAATTCCCTGGTTTTTAGCCCATGCACGTGCTTTGCTGTACCACTTCTTTCCACCTGTCAGATCTACGTCTTCCCATCGTGCGAGAATCGTCCATAGCCGTGCCCGGGTAATTTTTGCTTCCGGTGCAAAAGCCGTACTGCTCTTTCCATTCATCAGCCCGCGTGCACTTACAAAATCAATGGAATCCTTCGCCCAATGTTTTTTTGTATCCTTAAAGTTTTTCGCCTTATCTACGAGCTTCACTGTAGTGTCTTCGTCCACGATCAGCTGAACTCCATCTTTTGCAGCCACTGATTTCTTCACAATTTTCTCAGTGCCATCGGCATTGACAAGCACTGCGACTGTACCTACGGTCATATTTTTTACCGGAATCTTCACTTTCGTTTTCCCTGCACCCTCCGGTAGATTGATGGTCACAGTGGATGCAGCTTTTATATTTTTACCTGCCTTTACTTCAACCGGAAGTTTAACTGCTTCACCTGATTTTTCAGCATTTGCGATCGCCTTTTCACTAAGCTGCACTTCTGCTGTGATCATTCCTTTTTTACCGTTCACTATGGCAACAGTCGTTCCATCCGAATCCTTGATGTCCGGCGTAGTTGTTGCAGATGCATTTCCGTTAGCTGCGCCGCCTCCCGCGGTGGCACCTCCTGCTGCTGCACCGCCTCCTGACGAGGATCCGCCCCCTGCTGAAGATCCGCCTCCTGCTGAAGATCCGCCTCCTGCCGTGGAACCGCCTCCTGACGATGATCCACCTCCTGACGTTGTTCCTCCGCTGACATCCGCTTTTTTCGTTACGGTTACGGTAACACGATTACTGTCGGCCGCAAGATATTTCTCATTATCACCGGAATAATGAGCAGTAAATGTATAAGTACCAGCTTGATCGAGCCGGATCGTCTGAGCCTCCCCTGTGCCGGATATCGGCAGCGAAGGATCTGCCGTGTAAGTTACTCCGCTTAAATCCACACCAAATCCTGAGGTTTCGCTGACACTTAACATGACCTGTTCTCCTTCGGTCACTGTATCCGGGCTTGTCGCCAGCAGAATGACCGGAGCTTTCTTAACATTCGGTGACGGTGCGATATATTCACTCCATCTTGCATACAACACCGTATTGCTGCTATATACTCTTGTCAAATCAACTTTCTCACCACCTGTCGTATACCATCCGTCAAACACATATCCTTCACGGGCCGGTGCCGGAAGATCACCGAGTTTTCCATTGATTCCGGTCGTTTTTGTTGTATTTTCTCTTCCGTCATTATAACAAAAAGTAACTGTATAACTCTTTGCAGGCTCCGGTGCCGGCAAGATATCCTGACCTTTGTTTGGAAGCGTTCCTTCGTAAGCAAGAACAGTTCCCTGCTCATCCCTCACTGCATATCCGACCGTGTCACCGGTTCGCAGATCTGCATTGGACGGGATGGTATATAAGAGGGAACAATTTTTCAAACCGGAATTAAAATCGCTTCCATGATATTCCAACGTTCCCTTCGGGCGGAAATTGCCCTTTTCCGTCCAAAGCGGAATCTTGAACGTTTCTGACGCTGCTACAGGCTGACCATCAGCAGTAGCAATGGTTCCGTCAGCATGGTTTACCCATACCTGTAATGTCACCTGACTGAGCTTTGTATCGGAAAGGTTCTGCACGATTGTACGCAGCTCAATCTTCTGCCCCTTCATCTCTGTCGGTTGGAAAGTAATTTTATCTGCCCCTGTCAAAAGGCGTGTCTTTTTGTCTGCGTCAAATTTTGTATAACCCCAACCGGTTGCATCACTAAAATCTGAAAGCTTCGTATATGCATCTGTGCGCTTTGTCACTTCCGGTTCTGCCACATACAGATCCGGACCCTCTGTGACCAGCTGGCGCATCCGCTTATTTCCCTGCAGCTTACATACCTCGCAGAAACCATTCCAGGTCTGGCGCATCATACATTCACGGCTGGAATTATAAATCTTATCCGTATCATAATCTGTATGAGGAACACTGTATGTCTTCCGGAAGCCAAGCAGCTGTCTCCATTTTACCTGTTCAGGATCACTGATCCCCGTTCTGTTTAGCGAAGTTTTTTCAGACGCTTCTCCCATAAAAGATCCGCTGTTGTACTCGTCTCCAAGCCATAACAGACCATGACCAAGCTCATGCGTAAGCGTTTCGACTGCACGCTGGCTGTATGCAGGGCTGACAATATAATGGAATCCGTAATCAAGATCGTTGAATGCCCCGCCAAAATCATTTGCAGAATTGACCAGAAGTACGAACTGGCTGATGTAGTCATGTACATATTTATACTTTTCAAAATCCCAATCTACATTCGGATCTGCCTGCTGCGGAATATGGGCATCATGCACTTTCTCGATAAACGCCGGTCCGATACACCGTTCAAAAATATGGTTCTTCCACTGACTTCCATTCACGGATATATTCTTTCCCCATACATCGAAAAATGTACTGTCATATCCATCAATGGCACTGTACGTTTTATCCGATGCCGTACATAATGCATATACATTGAAGCGATCCTTGTACGTCTTATATGGCTCATACTGCATCGCGCCTTCCCATAACCGTTTGGCAGCTGCAACAAATTTTTGCTGCTCGCCTTTTGTGTAACCTTCACCGCAGATGACGACAACCATATTCTCATTATCGCTGCGCGTCTTCTGGATGACCTGGATAGGTATCGTGGCAGATTCGTATTTCTTGCTCTTGGAATAATTCGGTCCAAGATATAACTGTATACTCTTGTCAAGCGAAACATCCCACTCCTGCCCCGGTGTTGGTCCATCTCCGGAAACTGTAAAGTTCTCCTCCGGTTTATTTACGGCTGCACCGCGATAAGGGGAATCAGCTGTACCGTCTCCACCAGTCACCTGATAATATTGCGTATCAAGATAAAACGCCGGACGGACACCATAAAAGCCTAAATACGGAGCGTTTCTGTCTATTCTTCCATCCGTCTCCACATAGCGCATATCGTGGTTGCAATCCGTCACCGGAGTCCGCAGCCAGTAAGGCCACCTCACGCCACCCTTATAAGCAATATGATAACTGTCTCCAAGCTGGCTGTTATTTTGATAGACTTTGTTTATCTGCTTTACATCCATTAAGAATACTTTATCCGTAACGTTCTCATAATAGGCCTGATCAAATCCGTTAGCGGCTGCTTCTATATTTGTGTCATAAGGCAGATCTGCCCCCTGGCCTTCGATCATTCCCGCATTATATTCCGGATGGGATACGATCGAACGCTGGGTTACCGTTTTAATCGCTGCGATCTCGTCCTCCTTAAAGCCGTTTAAAAAGCCTGCTGCCTGGTCATATGGATTCTCTCCTACAAAGCCACTCTTTGGAGGGTTTCCGCAAAGCCATTCTACCTTCCCGGCTTCCGCCTTGGAATTCAGCCAGGAACGCATATTGCTGTCACGCCATTGATTTGAGCCATATGTCCCACGCTTTAGGTTACGGCTGTGCGAACGCGTAGCGCTGTTTTCACTTGTTTTGGCATCATAAGCCATCGTTGCCAGCACCTGATCGGAGAGCATGAGCGGTCCCATCTCATCAACATCGACGCAGCGCCATAATATTGGCTGCCCGTTATAGTTTCCCAGCCTGATATAGTCTCCGATGCTAATATTGCTTGTGCCAACACTGCTCGTCTCCTCTGCAGCTGCCTGTGTACTTGAAAATGGCAGCACCGACAATACCATACAAATACATAAAACAAGTGCTGTAAGCTGTTTTTTCATAAGTAGTATCCTCCCTTTCATCTGTTATGTATTCCCGTAAATAAATTTCCGCCGACTCTATAAAGCATTCTCTACCTTATCCCATGTGTGGGTCAGTTCAAATTGTGCCTGTGTCAAGTAAAAATAAGTCTATTTCACGGCAGCCTTCGCACCCTGATCCTGCACCGGATCATCCCAGGTCACATCAATATAGCGGTAGCTGCTTCCGTCTTTCACATAATTCCACGCATGTGATCCGCCACCGGCTTCACCCGGAACGGCGATCGAACAGATGCCGGCTTTTGCGGCAAGCAGGTTAAAAACACCTGCATAGCCCTGACATACCGCCTTTTTCTCAATCAGACAACCATATGCGGTATAGGCATCATCATATCCGTATCTGCGCGCGTTCTCATCGTAGACACAGTTTTTCACGAGATAATTGTGGATCGCACGCAGCTTCTGTTTGCGCGTCATTCCGTCCCTGATAATCCGGGGAATAATCGCGTTCGCCTTTGCATTCGCCTGTTTTATTTTACCCGTGATCTGCGCCGCACTCAGGTCATTACCTGCCCGGTAATCAAATGTTCCATCGGTACTCTTCCAGATGACCAGACTATAATTGTACTCCGGATGATGCTGCAATGCGAGTACAAATGTCTCGTAATACACCGCTCCGTCCGCACAATAGCTAGTGCTGTAATCACGCTTTTTCATCGCCTTAAGCACATGCTTATAGGCATCTTTTTCGGACTTGACGACTGTGATCTTTTTCGTAAACCGAAAAGATATGTCAAAGTTCCCTTTTTATTATACAGGAAGTCTCCTATAATGTCAAGCCCTAAATCACTGATTTTTCAGGCTTTTCTTTAAATATTTACCTCATAAAACAGAGCCACAAGTGTATGACAGTCATTGTATCTTGTACTGAATAGTTAGAAGAGGGTGCAGTTTATAAAGCGTCCCTTTGTTTTGCTTTATAAAGGCTATAAATCCTCTGTTAACTATGATGGTGAACCTTCCGTGTCTAATGGTATCGTGTACCAACTTCCTTCGTCCCACCTGCTCATACACCGAGTGCCCGCTAAGCTTTCTAACAGGGTCATTGCCCTACGGAGTGAACTACTGCAGGCTACAGCTCTTGTTTATATTTTGATTTTACTGACCTGCCCTTTCCGCAGGGTACGGATATTCCGTGGACGCTTCCCTTGTTTCGTTACCTGCTGGTCATTGTGCTGATGCAGTGCTTGTTGCACTCCATCGTTATCGGGTTTCTTTCCAGAACCCTGCCCGATTTCGGAATCATCCGCAACCTGGCAAGGCTCTGGAATATATTTATTGTGTCAGGCACCATTGTTTTTTCATTCTCGGCATTGGAAGAACTTCTGCATATCTTCTGGTGAAAGAAGAACATTTCAGTTCCATTCCTCTGCCAGCAGGAAGTCACGAATATTGCGGTGTTTGATTCCATCTCGGCTCATATCCAGTTCGTCCATCGTTACAACGTATTTCGGGAAATTGTCACGAACACCGGCAAACGCCCCAAACTCACGCTGGATGGTTTCCTCCGAGGCAAGTAGATAGGAAACCTGAACATACAGCTTTTTCCCATGATCTTCACATACGAAGTCAATCTCCTTGTCAGAGACTTTCCCAACAGTCACAGAATAACCACGGCGCAGCAGCTCCATATAGACAACATTTTCAAGGACAAGGTTAATGTCCTTCATGTTGCCACCGTACACGGCTTCCCGGACACCATGATCTGCAACATAGTATTTCTCGTTGACGGTCAGGATTTTCTTTCCCTGGAGGTCTTGGCGCTTCACCTGATAAAACAGGAATGCGTCCGTGCAGGCTTTGATGTAGTTCAGTACCGTTTCTGGTGAAACGGAGCGCCCTTCACTTTTCAGATACTTGGAAATGGCTGTGGAAGAAAAGGTAGTGCCGATGTTGGAAGTTATATAAGCAATAATTCTCTCCAGCATATCCACATCACGGATATTGTTTCGCTTGATAATATCTTTCAGCTCTACGGAGTTGAACAAGTCCCGCAAATACTGACGACTGGCGGCATCGTCGTAGCGAAGGTTGCTCAAATAGGGCATTCCTCCCAGCGTCAGATATTTTGTAAAGCATTGTCTTTCGTCTGCACCTTCGTAAACGGTGTGATACAGCTCCATAAACTCTCTGAATGAAAACGGGTAAATCACGAACTCCACATACCGTCCGGCAAGATAAGTGGCAAGCTCACCGGAAAGCAGCTTGGCGTTGGAACCGGTAATGTATATATCACAATCCAGCTCCACCCGGAAAGAGTTGATACATTTTTCCCAATCAGCCACCTCTTGGATTTCGTCGAAGAACAGATAAACCTTGCCGCTGATTTCTTTTGTTCTGCGAAGGATTTCATCATGCAATGCAACAGCCGTACAAAGGTGTGCATTGCTCATGTTCTCAAAATTCAGGGAAATAAACTGTTCTGGTTGGACCCCGTTTTGGGCAAGTTCCTCTTGGATCAGGCTCAGCATGACAGATTTTCCACTACGGCGAATCCCTGTCAGAACCTTTATCAGCTCATTTCCGATAAAAGGACGGATACGGCTCATATAAATTTCTCGTTTAATCATGTAGACCAGCCTCCCTTCTGAAACTGTCTATATGGTACCACGGCTATAACTGATTTTCAATACCGCAAATCCAGTTTTATCAGATATAATTGATAAAATACGAATTTCGACACAATCAGGCAGTTATACCGAGCGAAGTTTGGCTATGCGTTTTTATTGTGTCAGGCACCATTGTTTCATATTGAAATATAGTGTCTCTGTGCATGTTCTATATACCTCTGATTATATAATATTCAATTTATATAATCTCTCAAATGCTTTTTTATCAAAGTCTGCTTCTGTAATATATAGCTTTCTATCGCTATCAATGTCATTCTAACTCAATAGTCATATCAATTATACAATTAAAAGCAAAGATGCTGCTAACTGAATAACAACATCTTTGCTTGTTTAGAATGGGGATTATAAAATTTTAATGATAGTATACTGTGACATAAATATTTTTTAATGTTGCTGCTGCAACAGTTCCCGTTGAATACCTTGTAGATTCAAATTGAACATAATAATTTCCAACAGGGCTTAAATTATAATTGCCAAAATCTGCAAAAGTAAGAGAACTATTCCAACTTTTGCTGTCTGTATATCTGTCAAATGTGCCATCTCCATTATCCTCATCTTTAGCAACAAATAATTCGATGTTTCCACTACTTCCACTACTTTTTGTGGATGTAACCACTATTTTACTGATTGTGGAGCCTGACGGAACAGATGTGCTGCTGATTGTAAAAGAACCAAGAGCGGAAGTTGCCACTGTATCATTTGTTCCAAAAAAGGAATTTAACATTCCAACAGAATGTCGTGATGATCCAGAAGTTAATGCTGTCGGAGTTATTTCAAATGTCATTGTTTTCTCCGTCTCCGAATAATTTTCCTGAGTTTCTGCCGCAAAAGCTGTGACATTCATTGTAAAAAGCATGACAACACATACAATAATAGAAAAAAACGTTTTCTCATAATGAATCTACCTCCATACTTTATGTAATCATCCCCATCTAAATATACTAAATTGAAAAATCAAATCTTCCACCGATTTTATTATCCTCTGGTTTGATAGAATTCCATTCAATATTTTTAATTTTATCCAAAAGTTCATCTTTTGAATTTGCTTGAACAGTAGCTTTTTTTACTTCAATTTGCTTTAATTGTTCCTTTTTCTTCGCCTCTTTCTTCTCCGCAGCTTTCTTTTCCTGAATTTTTTCAAGATATTCTTTCTGACTAGCTGATGTTTTTTCTAATTGAGCAAAGAATGTTGTAGTTCCATCACTATTAAAAGAAATACCAAACTTTGTTATTTTTGTATCAGTATCTGCACTGTTTTCTATTCCGTTTGTCTTACCAAATGCTCTTTCAAATCCAAACTGAGCATTGATTTCATCCGACATACGCAAAGCACCTTCAATACTATGCATCTTTTCAGCATAATATTTGGGATCGGATGCCATCTTCTCCATTTCTTCCTTTGAGAAAATAACCGTAAACTCTTTATCACTTTGTGCTAAAATATCTTTAGCATTATCACCATTTTCAAAATCTGCAACCATAAAGTCCATATCTGTTCTTGAGCCACGCATATCTTTAAGCATTTTTTGTGCCTCTTTACTTAGATTTTTTTCGGCTATACTTTCTGTCACATTTTTCTTGACCTTATCATTTTCTGTTGTTTTCGCTGTTTCTTTTTTCTTATCTACTGTACCTGCCTTGTAGGTATTCTGATAACTTCCATAAACAGTACCCGTTGTATTCACATTCATTGACATATCCTTTGTCCTCCTTCTCTGAATCCGTTCTTTATTATTTATTGTTTCTAATATTATATATCGGCTTTATTCCGAAAACTATAATCCTCCCTGTTATTTTTATCCCATGATTATTGAAAATCTAAAATTTGAAATTCACTCTTAAATCAGATTATGCATTAAATATTATTGCTATTGACAAACCACCTAAATATGAATTAAAAGATACTTCTTGCTCAACAGAAAAAAGCAGCCTATTGCAAGTTTATTGTGTCAGGCACCAATTGTTCCACGGGGCTGCCGGAATTACACTCCTTTCCGAAACCGAACGGAATCCTTTGTATACAACGA
>ERZ1027074.527-NODE-527-length-16556-cov-16.663596_pt1 | contig 16556 bp, 6 predicted proteins | sample MGYA00519417_ERZ1027074 | MGnify/ENA primary metagenome ERZ1027074 (study PRJEB26926, sample SAMN06164770) | human gut metagenome | biome: ENVO:00009003; feature: ENVO:2100002; material: ENVO:00002003 | host: Homo sapiens | place: USA | collected 2012 ...
GTACTTGTAATTGACATCATAAATATCACCACACTTCATTTTCTTTACATATTATCTTATGTCAAAATCGGAAAATTTGCAAGTTTTAAGGACAACAAAAAAGAGCCGTTCAGAGCCGTCTGAACGGCTGCTTTTTAAATTAAATAAAAAATATTTATCTACCGCAAAATCGGAATAAAGAGCTGTTTAAAGCTGTTTCAAGCTATTATAATCACAACTCTTGTTCACTCCTTTTAGGCTCTGATTTCATAACTGTTTTATTCTGTGTTTGGTACGCAAGTAAAACCACGGTTATTTATTTCTGTTTGCTTTTAAAAATCTATATAATCAGATTTAACAAAATAAAAATCTATATCCACGCTATTCATTCCTCAATAAAAGGGAGCAACTGCATATAATGCAGTTGCTCCAAAAATCGTTACTTTTTGTCGCATTCTCCTGATATGGTAGTCAGACGGTAGCGAAGCACAACACTAAGATGAGTAACCAACATCGTTCAAATACTATTATATGTTATAACTAAGAAAAAACAAGTGTTTTAAAAAGAAATTCAGAAAAGAATTTCTGATTTTAAAGTGAAGTAACAATATAAAAAGTCACTTTGTCACTTATAAGATTATGAGCTAATAAATTTTGAACGGTTTTTCTGTCAAGTCCACCTGTTCCACACCCAAGTAAAGGTATGGCTACTGAATTTATGTTTAAGTTTTCAGCTACCGCTACTATCTTTGGAATCAGAACTTTAATTTTTTTGATTTTTGCTTTGCTACCCGGAGTACGCATAGTAACTGCGTGTATTATTTTTTTACACTCAAGATTTGGAGCATCAGTCACAAAAACAGTTCCGGGTGAATAACCAAAAAAGGAGTGTGCCTTACATTTTGCTCTTGCAAGCCGTTCAACAGCACCGCAAGATGCAAATTGAATGCTCTCTGCAACTCCTCTATGTAATTCATTAACACATCTTTTACCTCCCATATAACCAAAACCGTTGGATGCATTTACAATAGCATCTACATCAAATTTTGTTATATCGCCTTGTGCGTAAACTATCATAATTCAGGTTCACTCCTTTTAGGTTCTGATTTCATAACTGTTTTATTCTGAATTTGCTTTGAAGATTTGTTCCTGCCGAGGATTTTATCCTTACCAAAGTAATGTGTTTTGGGCTTTGATTCTGTTTTTTGGTGAGCAAGCTCAATGTTCAAAATCTTTGTTAATTCAGACAGGCGTGCTGACTTTTCCTGCAATTCCGCTTCATATTCAAAAGGCTTTTCAAGCAGGGCAACACTTGTTTTGTAATCAAGGTCAAGCTTGTTAAGAGAATTCTGACTGTAATCAAGAACACTTTCGGTTTTGTACAGCAACCCCTCTATTTTACTGAGGTTATGCACAGCAGAAACACCGAGCTGAGCAGAATATGAATATTTACCCTTGATTGTAACTACAATGTCATCATACACATTTCCGTTGTTTATAACGCTTATATCGAATCCGCAAATGTTGCCAACGCTAACCTGCTTCTTTCTGTTATCGGCTATTCTTACCTGAGCAACAGCAGTTGTAAGAGCTTTGGCAGCATTTTTTCGTTCCTCATCGTTCTTCAGGTTAAAAGTCTGAGAACCTAAAGTTAATTTGCAAATAAGTTTACCGTCCTTATCGACAAATGACTTAACATTATCGATATCGGATTTTATGTTGCCGATAGTACAAAGGAGTTGCTTGCGTTTTTCGGGATAAGCCGCAACAGCATCTTCAAGCTCATATTTTGTATTGTTGTAATCAGCTTTGAGAGAGTTAAGCTCCTTTACTCTGTTATCAAGCGTGAGCTTCTCACGGATACGGTCATCGCCGGTACAGAGAGCCTTAATTTCGCCATATGAAAGAGCCGCTTGGTCAACATCGGCACACTTGCGTGCAGGAGCTTTGTCAGTCATAACCTGACTTATAAATTTTTGCTTGGTTTCGAGGAGCTGATAGCTGTACGCATCAAAAGTGCCTTTGGTAACATATCTGTACAAATGCACTTTTTCGTTAATATTGCCCTGCCTGACCATTCTGCCACGCCTCTGCTCGAGGTCTGCCGGTCGCCACGGAACATCTAAATCGTGCAGAGCAATGATTCTGTCCTGCACATTTGTGCCTGTTCCCATTTTGCCCGTTGAACCGAGTAAAATTCTCACTTCACCGCTTCTGACCTTTGAAAACAATTCAGACTTTTGAGCTTCGGTTTTTGCATTGTGTATATATGCTATTTCAGTCGCAGGGATGCCCTTTGCAATGAGCTTGTCCCTTATGTCGTCATACACGCAAAACTTGCCTGTTTCCTCAAGAGAGTCAAGTTCCGCAACACTCTTGTTATCGTTTTGCTCTTTTGAGGAGTCATTGCCTGTGTTTTTTGACGGCACACCGAGGTCACAAAAAACAATTTGAGTAAGCTTGTCTTTTGCTGTGTCTGTATAAATGTCAAATACATTGTTTACACACACATTCAGCTTTGTATTTGGATTATCCTCAAAATCGGGACTAATAAGTCGGGGGTCAAGACCGAGCTTTCTGCCGTCACCGGTAATTTTGAGCATATTATCCTGTGACGGATCTACGGAGCCTGAATTAACCTCATCTGCTCTGTCGGATAATTCATCGACAAGCTCCTTTTGAAGCTCTGTAGGCTCTACATCAACAATGTGAAGCTCACAATCAGGCACTTTAAGTTTAAGAGTTTCAGCCGTCTTTACATCGGCTACCATCTTAAACATAGACATAAGCTCAGGCAGATTGGAATATTCCGCAATCCTTGTGCGTTCCTTAAACTTGTTTCCTGCCGGAGCTAACTCGTATTCTTTCTTTTGCACACCGAATGCAGAAATCCAATTATCAAAATTCTGCATATTGTTGTGACTTGCAAGAAAATCATAATTAAGGTATCTCATCATTGTGTGAAGCTCTGTAACGCTGTTTGACAACGGTGTACCTGTGGCAAATACAACACCCTTGCCGCCTGTCTTTTCGTCAAGATAACGGCATTTTGCAAACAGCTCTGTTGCCCTCTGAGAAGCTCTTGAAGATATACCCGAAACATTTTGCAGCTTTGTTGCACAGTACAGATTCTTAAATTCGTGAGCTTCGTCAACAAACAATTTGTCAATTCCAAGCTCCTCGAAATATACGGTATTGTCTTTCTTACTTGATTGAAGCTTCTCAAGCTGATTTTCGAGATTCTTTTTTGTACGCTCCATTTCCTTAACGGTAAATTTATTACCGTCCTGAGCTTTCATCTCAGCAAGACCGGCAACAATATCATCAATTTGAGATTGTAAAAAGGCTTCCTGCCTTTCAGGAGATAGGGGCAGCATCTTTAATTGCGTATGTCCGATAACAACGGCATCATAATTGCCAGTTGCAATTTTTGACATTAACATCTTGCGGTTTGATGATTTAAAATCATCCTTTGTTGCAACCAATATGTTTGCGTTGGGATAGAGCTTCAAAAAGTCTGCTCCCACCTGTTCTGTCAGATGATTCGGTACAGCAAACAAGGATTTGTGACACAACCCAAGCCGTTTACATTCCATAGCAGTAGCTATCATTTCAAAGGTTTTTCCTGCACCTACCGAATGAGCAAACAGTGTGTTGCCTCCGTAAATAGCGTGAGCAATGGCATTCTTTTGATGTTCGTGAAGCTGAATGTTTGAATTCATTCCCGGAAAATTAAGGTGTGAACCGTCATACTCTCGTGCGTGGACGCAATTGAATGTGCGATTGTATGTGTCAACAATATCTCTGCGGCGGTTAGCATCTTTAAAAATCCAATTCTTAAATTCACGGCGAATGGCATTGGCTTTTTGCTGTACAACCTGAGTCGCTTCTACATCAAGCACTCTTACAGGCTTATTGTTTTTATCACGCTCAACAACACCGTATTCGTCAACCTTGTCTTTATACACTTTCGGTTCGGATAAATTGAGAACGGATTCAAATATCTGATATGCAGATAATCCGCTTGCACCGTAGGTCTTTACAGTAGTTACCGACAAATCCGCTCTCTTATTCGTGATATTCCATCTGCCGGAATACTCTGAATAGTCAAGCTCTATTCTGTCGGATTTAAAAAATCTTGACACATAATCCGATTTAAGGCTTTGCGGTGTTTCAAAAATCTCATACATAAATTGCTCATAGTATTTTTTATCAATCCAAGTAGCTCCGAGGTTAATATCAATATCGCCGGCTTTCAGAGGAGTAGGCAATACTTCCTTTAAGGCGACAACATTTGATTCATATATGCCGTTGACCGAAGCGTATGCTTTTGCCATGTCAAGCTTTGCATATATATCTCCCGACAAATATTCGGAAGCAGTTTGATATTCGTAGTCCTCATCGCCTGTATATGACGGTACGGCAAATATTTCACCTTTTTCTCTCAGCCCGATTTTCAAATCCTCGGGCGGCACATCCGTAATTTGGCTCATATACTCGAAGTCGATAACACCTTTTTCTGCAACGCAGACAGCAAGAGCTTCTTCAGCCGTATCAACATGATTTATTGTTGCTGTCGGCTTATTTACACGCTCTGTAAATATATCGGACTTCTTAACAAGTAAATTATTATCTTTGGCAAAATCGGCTTCGAGAGAAGCAACAAGCGGATATGCTCCGTCAGAGTTTAACAAGCTGTGATTGTAACTGCTGTGAAGCAAGCCGTACTTACTGTAGAAGCTGTCATAACAGTTGTTGAGCTTTTCCTGCAATTGAGCTATCTCTGAATCCTTGTTATCGTACTGCTGAACATCAAGCAATTCACGCAAAGTGTCACGAATATCAATAAAGGAATTGATGCGTTCGTGATTTAATTTTTTCCCAAGTGCTTTGTCTGCGGAAACATTAACTATTTTACCGCTCTTATCAGAGCCGTAAAAATATATTTCGCCGTTTCGGCGATAAAAGCTTTGTAAACGCAGTTTTAAAGGTTCGGCTGTTAAATGTTCGGAAACCGGAATCAGCTTTTCTGCAGAAGCGGAATATTCAAAATTGATATTCTTTACCGCCGAGGAAAGAAGCTCCGACAATGTTCTGCCGTCATTAAACGGCACGCACATCGTATCGTCTGTTCTGCCGAACATTTTATTGCCTTCAACAACTTCGCCGAGTATCATTTCGGGATGCTCAACAAAATAATTGTTGACGGTTAATCCGTTTTCAAGCTGTCCTGTATGTACCCAAGACGGTTCAATTTCTGACTTTTTTTCTCTTTTTTGGAGGAATATAATGTCAGCTGTAACCTCCGTTCCTGCCGATTTAAAGGCGTTATTCGGCAATCTCACAGCACCTACCAAATCCGCTCTTTCGGCCAAGGTCTTGCGGAAAGAGCTGTCCTTTTTGTCAAGCGTACCTTTGGAAGTTACAAAAGCCACAATGCCGCCGTCACGCACTTTATCAAGTGATTTCAAAAAGAAATAATCGTGAATTTTCAGATGTTTTGAGTTGTATTTAGAATCATTAACACTGAAATCGCCGAAAGGAATGTTTCCGATTGCAACATCGAAGCTGTTGTCATTGAAACGAGTATTCTCAAAGCCGTCAATCGTAATGTCAGCTTGCGGATACAGCTTTTGAGCTATTCTGCCCGATAAGCTGTCTTTTTCGACACCGTACAAATTCACCTTATCACGAAGTTCTTCGGGAAGTCTGCCGAAAAAGTTTCCTACGCCCATTGCAGGCTCAAGTATGTTGCCGTCCTCAAATCCTGCGTTACGAATGACCTCATATATACTGTCAACGATTGCTGTATCTGTGTAGAATGAATCAAGCACAGTTGACCGTGCTGCGGTATATTCTTCATCCGTAAGCAAACCCTTGAGTTCAGAATACTCATTTTTCCATTTATCATTATCAGACTCAAAAGCATTGGCAAGACCGCCCCAACCGCTGTAAAGGAACAACTGACCTTGTTCTTCAGGTGTAGCCGCTCTGTTTTCTGCTTCCGTTTGCTTTAAAATCTTAATGGCAGCAATGTTATTTTGAAACTTTGTTTTTGCTCCCGTGACAGCTTCTCTGTCCTCAATTACATAGTTTTTGGCTTTTTCATCATTTACGCTTGTTTCGGTCTGCTCTGAGCTTTCGACCATATCAAACAATGTAGGCGGTTCAGCTTTATTAACTACGGTAACTTCAGCTTTTTCTGCTCTTGACGGTGCGGCATTTTCAACCTCCACGGCAAGCTCGTCAACGCTCTGTAATTTTTCATCGCTCCTGACTTCTCTTTCTTTGCTTTCCGTTATCGGTAAATCTGCGGCTTTCTCATTTTCACCTTTATCAAGCTTTATATCGGCTTCGAGTATTTTTACAACACCTGAATACTGCGGATACTGCTTTAAGAAATCAATAACTCCACCGTCACCATCGCCAATATCCTGCCTGAATGTATGAGTTGTTCCGTTTGGCATATTAACAATAAATTTTGTCTTTTCATAACCAAGATGAATATTGTCAAGTTCACCGTTACGGTAAGCTTCGGCTACCGCATTTTCACTGCCGTATTCTTCAATTTCAAGCTGTCTTTGCTCAACCCATTCGTCATCGGCATTTTTCATAAGTGTGTCAAATTCAGAAACAGAGTATGTTTTGCCATTCTCAAATACCGGACTTTCACTCCAATCACAAGTAATTGTCGGACGAATTATTTCCTGTACAGACTCAGTTCGTTCAGGCTCATTTATCGGGACGATTTCATTTTCTGAATTAAATTGATTAACGATTTCTTCTGAGCTGACATTCAGAGCACCGGCATCGGATTCTGCGACAGCCATAACCTGTTGAATAAATGGATCACTGTTCAGCTTATCTTCATCGACAAGCTCACCGTTGACTATCCCTGCGTCCTCAAGCTGCTGACGAATAACTGCGGGATCTATGTCGTCAAGCTCGTCGTGTTCCTCATAAAACGGTGCAAGCTCCTCATATTTGATATTCACAGTAAATCCTTGTGTTTTAAGAAGTTCAGTATTATCATTCAGTTTAAAATCAGGGAATCCGACTGTATCAACTGAAGAACCGTTAATGTTTCTTGTTGTAGAAACAAGGTCGAGAATATCTGCAACGGTTTTTGCGTTCTCACCTCTGACTTCATAAAAATCACCGACCTTTATAAGTTCTATTTTCCGTACTTCAGGTAATTTGATTTCGGGAACTACTGCAAGCTCAACGAGCTTGTGCTGAATATCTGCATTAAGACCTTCGGCAAACTCCGTACCGCTGTAAAACTTTTTAACAGCGGTTCTGAAACTTTCGCTACCGATATCAATTAACCTTTGTTCGCCTGTTGTATCAAGAAAATCAAAGAATCCTGAAAAATCATCTCCGTATTCTTTGTTAGCTTCCGCTATCTGTTTGTAAGATACCTCGGTAATTACAAACTGACCGCCGGAGTATGCGTCAGGATTATAGTACATATATGTAATACTTTCGACTTCGGACTCTTGAAAATAAAGGGTTTTCTCAAGAGTGTTAAAGTCGGGTAAAGCAGGAGTGTATGTACCGCCCTCAATTTGCCCTTCAATATCCGTGCGTGTAGTACCTTTAATATCTGCAATGAGATTGATTAAATCTTCATACGAGCCGTTCTTGTATGCTGTAAAGAAGTTTTGCATTTCATCAATCGAAAAAGTGTAATCAAGCAAGTTGATTACTGATTCGCTCATACCGTAAGTTACCATTTCTCTGATAATTTCAAACTGAGTAGTTGAGTAACCACGATTTTCAGTTAATTTTTCAGTAATGTTATCATTAACAAAACGCTGTTTTAAATCATTAAACCTTGATGTATCTGCAAACATCAAAGATTTATCCGAAAAACTTCGATATGTGTCAACATAAATTTCGGCAAGAGCAGAAAGTTGTGATTCATAAAAATCAGTGCAGTCAGAAAACAATGAAACAAAGTTATCAGTCAAATTATCATCGTTTCTCGTTTGGATAAATTTTACAGACGGTGCAAGTGCCGAAAGTTGCGATTCATTAAAATGTAATTCAGATATTTTTTCATTAACTGATTTTGATTCTTCCGGTGATTCATTTTGAACAATTTCAGATTTTGACATAAATGATGCTCGCTGTTCTTTAAGTTCAGCAGATATTTTATTCAAGGTATCAGCATATTGCTCGTCAACAGTAATAGTTGTTGTTTTTCCGTAAATTCTGCCTGAAAAAAGGATGCCTTGCTCAGTAAGCCTTTGACCGATTTTATAGGCAAAATCGGTATTGTACTTACGGTATAATTTATCCTCAATAGAATCGTAGGTTGTAGTTCCTATGATGTTGTTGGTTTTATAGACTTTTAAATTACATTCTATAACAGTCTGATAATCAATATCCAACTTATCAATATTAGTTGCGGTAGCTCTGCCTATGGCAATATGTGCTTCACCATTAAAAATATAAGCACAATAATTAAGACCTGAATTTTCAAGTTCCTGACATATATTATCAAAACTATCCTCATTCGCAATGATTACTTTTTTGTATTTGTTCGGAGTGTTGCTGTTCCATATTTTGTTTCCGTATAATTCAATCATTTCATTCACCTCTTAAAAAAGACCTGTGCCTGAATGGCACAGGTCTAAAATAGCTTTATAATTCTTGTCCCTGAGTTTTGGTTTTATCATTCGTTTGTTGCTCATTATGAGCAATAGTGTTTGCATTTTGCTTAATCTGATTTCTCGATAAAGGTGCTGTTCTGCGTTCGGATTTCTTTTCAGGCTCTTTGAGTTTTTCGTATTCCTGCTGCTTATTGCCGTTGTTGATAATACCGTCAATGCTGTCATAATCGTCCTCAATCGACATTTCGGCATTTTTTAGGTAGTTTTCTTCGAATACAGCTTTTGCGGCAGATGAAACGATTACATCAGCCTGCTTTTTTAAAGCCTGTGGGTTGGTTGTAAACTCATCAACAATGTTCTGACAGCTCTTGCTGATAATATTGTCAGCTTCCTTATCGGGCATAGTTTTAACCGATTCAAACTTATCTGACCACTCATTAAGAGCCTTGAGCTTGTTTATCAGCTTTTCTTTTTTGTTGGTGAGCTTGTCGATTTGTTTTCGCAGTTTGAGTTTTTCGGACATATAATGAGTTTGACCGTATGCTTTTATTGCAGCATCGAGTTTGCTCTGAGTAGTATCAAACTTTTCAGAGGTTGTCCTCATTGCCATTGTCCCGTATTCCTGCATACCTTTGACAAAGTTTTCTTTCCTGCCGTCAGGGGATTTCATATTGTCAAGAAATTTATTGATTTTTTTGCAGTTCTCAGCACGGCTTTGTTGCTTCAAAATCTTCTGCTCATTCGATTTGATGTTCAGCTTATGAGAATGGATTTTCTCATTGATATTTACTATTTTCTGTCGCCTTTCAGCCGATAGAACAGACAATGCTTTATACACAGGCATTGGTACAACATTTCTCATTGATTCAACCGTTGAAACAAATTCAGCACTGCGAACCTTTTTTATGTTGAGTTTTTCGATTTTTGCATTGAGTTTATCGTTTTTTAGATTAAGCTCATCAATCTTAAGATTGCACCTGTCATACAGCTTTGCAAAAATCGGTATTGAAAATTCTTTGCTTTTCGTTTGTTCAAGCAATTCGGGTTCGGATTTTGTCTGTTCGGGTTGGAGATTGTCATTATTGACTTCTTCATCTCGCTGTTTTCTTTTATCGGTATTTGGATTATTATCAAAATCATTTGTAATATCAGGCATTTTACTTCCTCCTTCGTTTATTTTTTATGGAAACAGCAATTACTAAAATTGCCAAAATTGCGGTTATAACAATTACTGCAATAATAAAATCAAAACTTCCGTTATTGTTGTTTTCGGTTTTTGTTGCCGTATCAGATGCAGCTGTATCCTTTACTCTTTCAGCAGTCACAATAAGTCTGTGACTGTTTACACCGTATGGATAACAAGTTATAAGACTTAATAGGTCTTTTTCTTCGTCAACTGACAGTAACGATATGTTGTCGGGCTTAACAATGTTTTTTGCTGTTACAGCATAGGTAAGCGTTTCATCGAGTACGGATACCTTGATTTCATCACCGATTTCAAGCTCGTTGAGATTGTCAAAAAACACTTGCGTTGGATAACCCGTATGTGCAGACAAGACAGAATGATTTCCTATACCACCAATCGGAAACGCTGTATTTGGCAGATGAGCAACACCTTTTTCAAGCACTTTATCCGTATCCCCGTGGTAAATAGGCAGTTTTACATTGATTTTTGAAATATCAATGTAGCCTATAAGACCGTCACCAAAATTGAGAATATCGTCATATCCGTCAATCACGCTGTCTGTATCGTAAGAAAATCCATTGATAAGTTCTGATAAATTGTTGTTATATTCAGCAGCAGCCGACAAGTACTGTGACCTGTCGGCTGCTGAAATGCTGTCAAAATTTGCGGCATAATTGTTAATTGTGGATGCTGCGAAAAAACTATTGACAGCATTTGATACAGAAGGGTACAGCACAAAGCAGAGTGATGCAGTCATAAAAATTATTCCTATTATCAAGGTGCATTTGCTTCTGCATTTTTTCAATGTGCTGTACTCCTTTCTGTTTAATGTGAAATTACTTGTTTGTAGCTTTTACTCTTCTGCGAATGAACAATGTTGCAATACCGCCGAGTGCAAATGCTGTGCCGAGAATGTAGAACATTACTGTTCCGACACCGCCTGTCTGCGGAACAACAACCTTTGTATCCTTAACATCAACGCTTGCTGTGCCGTCTGTAGGGCAGTTTGTGATGTACGAACCGTCAACAAATGTTGCACCGTATGTAACATCAATTGTCACAGGAATAACCTTACCGTAGATGTTGTATCCCGTTGGGGCTTTTGTTTCGACAATATAATATTTACCGCTTGCAAGTTTGATTTCTTCTTTACTTGTGTTGTAGTAAGTAACCTTGCCGGTCTTGTCGGATACACCGCTTGCAAGGGCATTTGTAAGAGCAGTTGCGTCCTCTTCTGTCTTGAAAAGGCTGAATTCTGCACCTTCGAGAGCCTTTCCGTCTGTATCTGTCTTGTTTGTTGTTACAGCAAAGGTGTAAACATAAACTGTATTACCGTTTACTTCTGATTCAACACCGTTCTTGTTAGAATAAACGAGCTTTGTTTCTGTGTTAGGGTTGCCTGTCTTTCCTGTTATTGCGTACTTATTGAGCTTTGCTGAATAAGTTACAGATGTATAAGTAACACTCTCTGCATAAAAGTCATTTTTCTGAAGATAAGCGTTTGTGAGAGCTACATTAAATGTTGTAGCTTTACCATCAACTTCTGATGTTACATTGAGAGCATAATCAGTTGAAGCAAGGTCAGCAACCTTACCGCCCTGTGCGTTGAGAAGTGCAACCTTTACGCTGTCTTTATCAAGAGTAAGACCGGCTGACATTTCATCATATACGGTATATGATTTAAGTTTCATTTCGCTTGAACCGGCAGTCGATGACTTGATTTCAAAATTCACTGTGTCGCCGAGAGAAACATCTGTAAAGTTTGTATTGTCCTTAGTGCTGTTTGTGATAGTCTTACCTGTAACTACATCACCGTCATTTACCTTTGTAGCAAGGTCGATAGCATTAATGCTGTAAACCCAACCGTTGTTGTAGTACGGAAGAGATACAACAGAGTTTGTAACGCTTTTAACACCGGCAGGATAGTTAGTAGCCTTAATGTAGTACAAGCCCTGAGCAAGGCTTGAAAAAGTCTTTTTTACAGATGTTGCCGAAGTAGTAAATGTGCCAACTGTTGAAGCAGTTGACGGGATTGAAGAAAGACCGTCAAGAGCTGAGAGAACATTCGATGTCTTTCCGCTTAAAATCTCATCAGAGATTGACGGAATGAGCGAATCATAGCCTGTCTTATACGGATTTTCGGTTGTTTTGAGTTCTGCAACCTTATACACCGTGAATGTATAGCCGGGCTTAGAACAATTGAGCGTGAATGAAACCTTCTTTGTTTCATCAAGAGCGTTGTTGTTTGTTGCGGCACTTGCAAATGGGATTGCAGTAAATACCATCATAACGGCAAGTACCATAGCTGTCATAATTCGTGTGATTTTCTTTTTCATTTGTGATTTTCCTTTCGTGATTTTTTATATTTCTTGCTACCGTGTTTATGGTAGTCATAGATGAAAATTATAGCCATTGCTCCGAGTGCCACGGCAACGAAGTAAAACGGAGCAATACCACCGCCACCTGTTTGAGATAATACAGATTTGTTATCGGCAACGGTTAATGATATATTAAGTGTGTTTTCATTGTCGGCTGAAATTGTAAATTCAACCTTTTTACCGTATGGCATATAGCCTGACGGAGTTACAGACTCAACAAAATAGTAATCTCCTACCGGCAGTTTACGGATTAACAGAGTGCCGTTTGTTGCCATACAGTCAGTTGCAGATTCAGATTCAGAGAGGTACATATATCTACCTGTGCCGTTTTGAATGCATCTGACGGGTGTGTCATCTGACTTGTAGAGCTGCCAACCTGATCCGCCAAGAGCTTTTGTGCCGTCTGTTTTTGTGAGCTTAACCGAGCCTGTTTTTACAGTATTTTTGATACTTGCAAAGGTTACGGTATCAGTATCAAGCGTGACGGTTACACTTCGTGGCTTATTGTACTTATACGGTAAAGAATAAGTGCCGTCATCGTTCAGAACACCGAGTTCTGACACCTTATATTTGAGCAATTCGTCATCGCTGTTATAAATCGGCAAGTCTGAAATTTCAGGACTTAAACCTTCAAGGTTTGTGCTTACTTTTTCGTTAAACCCTGTATCAGCACAGCTTATTTCAAAATACAAACCGTCCACAACATCATCTTCAGATGTTTTTTCTACCTGTAACGAACCTGTTTTTACGGTGTTGGCACAATCATATGTATAGTTGTATTCATCGGTATCATAGATTGTAAATTCAACTGCATCTTTCAGTTCATAACGGCTCGGAAACTTGTATGTTCCGTCTGACTGTTTAATGCCGATTTCGGTCAGTCTGTAGGTGATTTGAAAGCCGTTTAGGTCAACTACATATGGCAGAATACCATCAATTTTGTTACCGTTTATGTCATAAAATTGCATATTATCTGTACTTGCTTTACCATTTTCATCAGTAGTCAAAACGATACTTGTAATCCCGTTTCCGTCTGCATCATAAGCCATAGGAGTAGGGATAAGGTCATCATCGAACTCTCGTTCGTCATCAAAAGATTCGAGCTTAAAGCTCAAGCCCTCGATAACTCCGTCCTCGGAAGTCTTATTGATATTAATACTTCCTGTTGCAGGAGCGTTGTACACGGAATAATTAAGAGTAGATGTTGTTCCGTATTTGTTGGCAGTCTTAAACTCTGATTCAGCCTTTTCAAGGTAATTGTCAGGGAAATAATAACTGCCTCCGCCGAGAAAACCTTTTTCAACAACCTTATATTTTATAGGAATACAAATTGCTGAGTTTGGAACGGTCAGACAGCTTTTGAGTTTTTCGCCGTACCTGCTGTAATAATTAGCTGTTCCGGTAGAATCTGTAACAATATCACCATAATATTTGCCGTTTTCGTCCTGTACCCCAAACCAAACTCCAGACACTTTACCGTTGTATGAGGTCTTTTTAACAGTTAAATCTGTTTCAGAAACTGTATTCTGAAAATTAAATGTAACCGTTTTGCTTTCGTCAAGCGTTAAAGACTTACCATTAGCATTTGATTTTGCTTCTGATGATTTGCCATAGTAGTATCTTGAATAAGCATTCTCACAATTGCTGAATACAGCATTTGAAACACCTTCAAAATATGAACCTTTATAATTGATTGCATTTTCTTTCTTTATCATCCAAGTGTAACCGCCATAGCTGTGAGATCCTAAAGTAGTCTTAAAACCAAGCTCCTTGACGGTGTAGGTAATCTTGTTGCCTTTATCGTCATAAACACGCAATCCTTTTACTGTAGCTTCACCGTTTTTGTCGGTTGAAACTGCATTGTACTCGTTGCCGAGGTTATCTGATATTGCAAACCACAGATTTGAAACAATACCGTCTGTTGATGACTTCTTGATTTTGAGGTCAGCTTTTATGGCATCTTCATAAATCGTCTGAATAACGGCTGTTTCAACGGTTGAGTTTTCCTCATTTGCAATGACAGGATAAACAGTATCGTCAAGCTCATAGCCTGTCGGTGCGGTTATTTCTTTGATATAATATGTTTTGCCGACATCTACTGATTTTGCAAAAGTACCCTTGCCGTCAGCATTTGTTGTGAGCTTGTCATACAAGCTTGCACAAGCTGAATCAGAGTACAAGCCATATACTGCACCGCCGACACCTATACCTGACCGATTAAGTTTGTGTATGCCGATATATGCCTTTGCCGGCATTTCATCAATTGGTACTTTGATAGGGGTATTTGTGTCCTGAGCAAGACCGGCAATTTCTTCATTTATTACTCTGTAAAACACAACATCACTTAGCGAGTATCCGTCAGGAGCTTTTTCTTCTCTTATAACAACTGTACCGATAGGTACTGTAATTAAGTTGTTGTTGTAATAAAATTCATCAGAGTTATATCCATCTGCAAGATAGTTTTTATTAAGCTCAGCATATCCATCTTCGTCAGTCTGAATATACCAAGTCCTTTTAAGGTTTTTGCTGTCAAGTGCAGGAGCGGTTTCATCTGCTTTGACATCATAGTCCTTATCAATTTCCTGTGCGTAGTATTCAATGCTGAAAACCGCACCGCCAAGACCTTGACTTGTTGTTTCGCCTGTAATTGCATTCTTTTTTTGTAACACAATACCGACAGGGTCATCTACAGGCTCATCAGTACAGCTAAAGCTATAAATTTTTGTACCGTCTGCGGCTTTTTTGCCTGAATTCACAAATGTATAAACAGTTTCATCAAGCTCATAGCCTTTTGGTGCTTTGGTTTCTTTGGCATAGTAAGAAGCTGATGCGTCAACATATTTACTGTAACTGCCGTAACCGCTTGCATTTGTTGTAATACTGCCGATTTTTTTGGTACAAGCTTTGTCTGTGTATATGCCATACTCAGCTCCCGACAAGCTGTAACAACCGTTGCCGGCTGTAAGCTCTTTGTTTGATGATGATTTGTGAAGTTGCAGCTTGACAACATCCGGAAATGTCAACTTAACATATCCGTCTTTAACTGTATAATTAGAACCCTGAGCAAAAGTCTGATATGATGCATAGTCATTACTTGTAATTAAATACAAACTGTTTTTGTTCTTGATTCCATGTTCCTTCAAAAAAGAATTTTTCATTGTCACATTAACTGTCGTACCAAGATTTTTAGAACAGGTAAATGTTATCTTTTTACCGCTTACGCTGACCTTAACATTTGAATTGCTGACGATTACATCGGATGCTTTAGTTACTGAAGCGGTACCGTTCTTATCAGTCAAAGTGATTGAATACTGTCCGTTTGATTGATTATATGACATTTGATACGACTTCGCAGAACTGAGCGATGATGCAGTATATGACGGATTTCTCACGGATTTTTTGCACCAAGAAACCATATTGTTGTATGCCGTTGTGACATTCGCAAGCGAAGTTTCTGCCGAACTCGTAGCCGTCATTGTATTTGCAGGTGTAAGTAACGGCTTACCGGTAACCGCTTCAAAAGTTGATGCGTTACGCTTGCCTGCAACAATCTCAAAAATCAAGAGCTGCGTTGCATAGTAGTAATGAACCTTCTCTTCCTTTGCAGCTTCAAATCCGCCAAAGCCCCAAGCAAGTATCAGATTAACTGCATTTTGCTGTGCAGTAGTTAGCTGTTTCCAAGCTGCTGATTGAGATGTACTTTTTACAGTAGCAGAACTTGTTAATTCAGATGCTTTATCCGGTTCAATACAGTACGCTCTTTGTGTGTAGTCTAAAAAATTCAAGGTTTTTCCGGATGGAGCAAAAAAGTGCACCTTGAAATTTTCCCAACCTTCATAATGCTGACTGTGCTTTTTTCCGTTTGCGTCTGTATAAGTATATTCAGCTGTTTTCTTGTATATAAAACCTTTGCCGTCTGCTCCACGATTGCCTTTAACCGAGGCAGCACTTACGGAAAACGAACCAACAGACAATGAGCCGATAATTACAGTCAAGCATAAGAAAACCGACAATATTTTTTTAATTAACTTCATTCAAATTTTTCTCTCCTTTCATCTAAATATTGAAAAAGAAAAACTACTGTATTCTTTTATGGGTGATGCACGAATCATATTTACCTCCGTAAATTTATATTATTAACCACCTTAGTGGGGATTGTAGGGATGCATCGGACAAATTAATGCCCGATGCAAAAGAAGAATAACAATGAAAACTTAAAAAGTCTTGCTGTCAAGTGAACAGTGAGAGTCATAAAACAGAAAGTTGTAATCAACTTAAAATGTTAAGGTCATATATGTAGTTAAGGTCAACATTTGTTGATATACCGTTAATTCTACCGTTATCTGAATACTGCCACACATCACAAGTGATTGACGGCTTTATATACCATTCCTG